>MDTB01058388.1_pt1 | contig 20505 bp, 24 predicted proteins | sample 811161 | NCBI WGS metagenome assembly MDTB01 (sample SAMN05326650, study PRJNA326480) | marine metagenome | isolation source: seawater | place: Mediterranean Sea | collected 2009
AAATAACATCATTTAAAATCCAAAAACCTAAATTTTGAATTGCTGTACCAACTCTAAAAATATTATGATAACTACCAATTACCCAAATTGCTCCATTCTTTTTTAATACCCTTTTACATTCATTTAACCATAAATATGTAAATTGATCATAATTTTTGAAATTTTCAAACTGGTCCCATTTATCATTTACCGCACTAACTTTAGATCTGTCTGGTCGAGTTAGTTCGTTCTTCAATTGGAGATTATACGGTGGATCAGCAAAGATTAGATCAAAAGTTTCATCAGGAATTTTTTTTAATTCCTTCAAGCTGTCTCCATTTATTAATTTATCTTTTAATTCGAATGTCATTTTTAAAAAATAATTAGACTCGAAAAAGATTACTAGGTCAACCTAGGATTGAATAATCTAGATTAGATTTGTGTATATTTTTTTTAAGACAACAAGATCTTGTGTTTCTTAATCAGTTTCATTTTATTTATGGGAGAAAAAGATTTTCTATGGTGAACTGTAATTCCAAAATTTTTTATTGCTTTAAAATGCTGTTTTGTTCCGTATCCAAAATTTTTATCCCAACCATATCCTTTAAATTTTTCACTTAAATTAGTTATTATTTTATCACGTGTAACTTTAGCAATAATTGATGCTGCAGAAATTGAAGAAATTTTTTGATCACCTTTGATTATTGATTTTATTCTATAATTTTTCATAATTGGTACTTTATTCCCATCTATCAGAATTAGTTTTGGTTTTTTTTTAAGTTTCAATATTGCTCTTTTCATTGCCAATAAGCTAGCATTTAAAATATTATTCTTCTCGATCTCTTTAACAGATGCCTTTCCGATCGCCCAAGTCGAGTTTCTCTTAATATATTTTGATAAAATTTCTCTTTTAGTTTTGGTAAGGCTTTTAGAATCCTTAAGCAACTTTTTGTCAATAGATTTATTAAGTATTATAGCAGCGGCATACACAGGACCTATAAGACTTCCTCTTCCAACTTCATCAACTCCTGCCTGTAATTCTTTCATTTAAATTTTAATTTTTAAATTGTCTATTTTTTTTCTTATCTCTTTTAAATCTGCCCATGAATACTTTTTTTGTTCAGGCTGCCTCAATAAATAAGCAGGATGAAATGTAATCATAGTCAGATAAGTTTTATTATGAATGATTATTTCTTTCCAGCTTCCTCTTTCCTTAGATATTTTAATTCTATTTCCAAATAAAGCCTCCATTGCAGTGCTACCCATTAAGATGAGAATTTTTGGATCTACAATTGATATATGTTCCCTTAAAAATAAAGAATAACGACGAATTTCTTCAGGTAAAATTTTTCTATTATTCGGGGTTTTGTAATTAATTACGTTGGTTATATAAGTTGAATCTCTTTTAATTTTGATCGCAGATAACATTTTATTCAGTAAAGTTCCTGCGTCTCCTACGAAAGGTTTTCCCATAATATCTTCTTTTTCGCCTGGACTTTCACCAATTATCATGATGGGGCTTGAAAGCTGGCCATCGTTAAAAACAATATTTTTTGCGAATTTTTTCAGATCACAATCCTCAATTGATTTAATTTTATGCCTTAATTTATCTAATGCCTCGGTTTTATCTTTGTAATATTCTTTTTTAAAAAGCCTATTTATTGGCGCATTATTAAAAACATAATCACTTTCTATTGCTTTTAAAAACTCTTGATTTAATATTTCTTTAATGTTCATTACAAAACATGATAACAAATAATTTAAAAATATTCTTTATTTTAGTATTATTTTTTTTCACCGTTGAGGCGAAATCTAAAAATAATTATTTAAAAGATTTTAATTCAAGTCAATTATCAAGTTATTTTTCAGGGGTAATAGCGCAAAATAATCAAAACAATGAGGATGCTTTAAAATATTTTAAATCATCAAAGCAAGTACTTGACAAGCACGAAGCATATTTTAGAAGATTTATTTTTTCTTTGGTACTTAATCAAAATGTTAGTAGGGCAGTTCAAGAAATAAAATTTTTAAAGAAAGATAAGAAAACTGATTTTTTTGAAGCTAAGCTTCTTTTATTTTTAGATAGTATTAAAAAAAAACAATTTGATAAAAGCCAAATATATCTTAGAGAATTGTCTAAATTTTCTGGGAAAGGGACTTTTGAAAAAATAATTTTTCAAACTCTAAGGGACTACCTTTTTACTTTTGAAAATAAAAAAATAAGCAAATTCAAATCAAACTTTGGAAATTTGACCGCTATAAACAAAGCATTTCAAAGTTGTTATTTAGGTGAAATCAATACATTAAAATATTTTGATCACCTTAAAAATTCAGACGATACAGATTATTCAAGATATTTATTTTTTTATGTAAATTATCTTGTGCAAGAAAAAAATTTTGATTTAGCAAGAAATATTGTATCAGAAATAAATGAAATAAATGGGAGTTTATTGATATTGCAAACAAAATACTGGGTAGAGAAAAATAACTTCGATAAATTTGAAAAAATTTTTTCATGTAAAAATGAAAATGATTTATTGTCAGAATTTTTCTATCTCATATCAAATTTATATTCGTCTGAAGAAGAATTTGAACAATCGAATTTTTATCTAAATATTTCGTATTTTTTAAATAACAAATTTAAAATTAATTTATCATTGATCGCAGATAATTATTTTTTAAATGAGAATTATGAACAGGTTTTAAAAATACTTAAATTATTTAAACCAAGTGATGATCTTTATTATTGGTTTAAAATTAAAATGCAGGGAAAAATATTTGCAGAAAAAAAAAATAATGAATTTTCATTAAAGTTTATAGAAAAAAATTTTAATAATATAAAGGAACCTTCAATTAAAGTATTATTTGATTTTGCTACAATATATAAAAATTCAAAAAAATATAAAAAGGCGATCGAACTTTATACCAATATTATTGATAAAATTGATAAAGACTCCGCAACACATGCTGACTTACTTTACAGAAGGGGAGGGAGTTACGAAAGAATTGAAAAATATGAAAAATCAGATAAAGATTTAGAAGCTGCTTTAAAAATTTTACCAAACAATTCTTATATTTTAAATTATTTGGCTTACTCATGGCTCGAACGCAATAAAAATATTAGTAAGTCATTACAAATGTTAGAGAAGGCTTATAAGCAAAATGAAAATGATCCTTATATAATTGACTCAGTCGGTTGGGGATATTATTTAACTGGCAGGTATGAGGATGCAGAAAAATATATGAGAAGGGCTGTTGAGTTAATGCCCGACGATCCAATTGTAAATGATCATTATGGAGATATACTTTGGCAACTTAATCGAAAAGTTCAAGCAAACTATTTTTGGAGAAATGTTCTCAAGCTAGATGACACAGAAGAAGACATGATAGAAAAAATTAAAGTTAAATTAATTCAAGGTTCAAAAAATTTAAATGAAAGTTTATAGAATTAAATCATTTGCGAAAATTAATTTAAACTTAAATATAATTGCTAGATCGAAAATTAAAAAATTACATTTAATAGAAAGTCTAATAGGATTTGTAAATTTATCGGATAAAATTTTAATAAAAAAAATTGGCGCAAAGTCTCATAAAGTTATTTTTAGGGGAAAATTTTCTCAAGGAATACAAAAGAAAAACTCAATTAAAAAATTGCTAGATTTGTTGGATAAAAATTTAAAGCTTAAAAATAACAAATATAAAATCATTGTAAAAAAAGAAATTCCAATAAAATCAGGAATGGGAGGAGGTTCCATGAATGCAGCAAGCTTACTTAGTTTTTTTTATAAAAGAAAACTTTTGCAATATGAAGATCTAAATTACTATGCTAATAAAATTGGGTCTGATGTAATTTTAGGATTAAACAATAAAGCAAAAATATTATATTCTAATGGCGTTGTTAAACCTGTAAAAAATTTAAAAAAATTCTATGTTTTGATAGTCAAACCACCATTTGGGTGCTCTACAAAAAAAATATATTCTTTAAATAAAAATTTTTCGACAAAGCAATTTTTTCTTAAAAATCAAAGCATTAATAATAACTTAATAATTAATGGAAAAAACGATTTGGAAAAAATAGCTTTTAAAAAATATCCAAAATTGAAAAAACTAAAATTGTTACTTTCAGATAATAAAAATACCGAATTTGTAAGAATGACAGGTTCTGGATCAGCTATAATCATGTATTTTAAGTCAAAGATTCATGCAAAAAATGCATTGAATGTTTATAAAAGAAAATTAAATAATTGTTTGTGTATTTTCACAAAAATTATATAAAAAATTATTTTTATATTAAAAACCAATTATTATTGGGGTGTAGCCAAGTGGTAAGGCAGCGGTTTTTGGTACCGCCATTCCTAGGTTCGAATCCTAGCACCCCAGCCACATATGTTAAATATTTTAAATAAAATTTTTTTTTCTTCAAAGAATACAAATATTATTAATGATCGATTTTCCAGTCTTAAAAAAGAAACTAATGTGAAAAAAATTTTTGATGCTATTGAAAATTTTTCAGTTGATTCAGAAATAAGATATGTAGGTGGATGTGTTAGAAAAATACTAAACAATGAAAAAGTTGACGATGTAGACTTAGCTACAAATATTGAACCATTTAAAGTAAAGAAAGCTCTTGCAGATCACAAAATAAATTTTCATGAAACGGGACTGGAGCATGGAACTATTACTGCGATAATTGAAAAAGAAAAGTTTGAAATAACTTCTTTAAGAAGAGATATTAAAACAGATGGCAGACATGCGAAGATAGAGTTTACTGATAATTGGGTGAAGGACGCCGAAAGGCGAGATTTTACAATTAATGCTATTTATTCAGACATTAATGGAAATTTATTTGATCCGTTTGATGGAAAAAAAGATTTAGAAAATGGAATTGTTAAATTTGTCGGCAATACAGAAAAACGAATTAAAGAGGATTACTTAAGAATTCTTAGGTATTTCAGATTTTTTTCTATATATAGTAAACGAGAACACTTGACAGACGTAAAGACAATTATAAAGAAAAATATCGCTGGTATAAAAAAACTTTCTTCTGAAAGATTAATAGATGAGTTTAAAAAAATCTATACGTCAAATTCTTTATTTAAAATATCTCATAACAAATTTTCATTAGAATTAATAAAAATCATTTTTCCAGAATTCTTACATATTGATATATTTAAAAAATTAAATAATTTTGCAAAAGAAAATATTCACAATATAGATTTTTGTTTAATCCTCTCAATATTGGTTATAGATAAAACAGATAACCTAGATTATTTTTTATATAAATTTAATATTTCAAAAAAAGACCAAAAAAGAATGAATTTAATTAAAGAGTTTTTTTTTAAAAATAAAGAAAATATAAAATTAAATGTGCAAAATTTACCTAAAATTCTTTATCTATATCGAAACGATGGATTAAACGATATTTTAAAATATAAAATATTTACCTCTAAAAATGTTGATGCAAAAATAGTAAGTAGCTTAAATAAATTTAAAAATAAAATTCCCCCTTCTTTACCAATAAATGGTGATGACTTAATACAGAAATTTGGAATAAAAGAGGGAGAACAACTAGGTAAAATCTTAAAAGAGGTAGAAAAATTTTGGATAAATAATAACTTTAAAATTACCGATAAAGATTTAAAGAAAATACTTAGACATTAAATATATTTTACATCTTTTATTTCAAAATTTTTAATACCAGCTGGAGTATTTATCTCTACAAGATCACCTTTATTTTTTCCAATTAACCCTTTTCCAATTGGTGATTTAAAAAAAATTAATTTTTTTTTAAGATCAGCCTCATCTTTTCCGACAATTTTATAATCAATTTTATCCTCTGTATCCAAGTTTATTAAATAAACTGTTGACCCAAAAATTACTTTTCCATCATTGGTAAGTTTTTTAACATCTATTACATTAGCTCGAGCTATAATATCATTTATTTCTTCTATTCTCCCCTCGTTATGAGATTGTTGTTCTTTAGCAGCATGGTATTCAGCGTTTTCTTTTAAATCTCCATGAGATCTTGCTTCTGAAATTGCAGAAACTATTTCAGGTCGTTTTTTTTCTTTAAGATATATTAATTCAGTCTTAAGTTTTTCTAATCCAGCTATGGTTATTGGCTCCTTTTCCATATTACTTCCATTTTGCAATAGGAGGTAATGACATTAATATGCCTTCTACATTACCACCTGTTTGTAAACCAAACTTTGTTCCTCTATCATATAAAAGATTAAACTCGACATATCTACCTCTTTTATAAGATTGGTTTTCCTTTTCTTTTTTTGTCCATTTATTTTTTTTTTTTTTTTTAATAATCTCGTTAAATATTTTTATAAATAATAATCCTACATCTCTTACAAAAGCAAAATCATTTTGCCACTTTCCTTTTTTATAATCAAAAAATATTCCTCCTATACCTCTTTCTTCCTTTCTATGGGGTAAGTAAAAATATTTTTCACACCATTTTTTATATTTTTTATAATAAGTTTTATTATGCCTATCACAGTTTTTTTTTAGCTCTTTATGGTACCAATTTTTTAAATATTTATCTTTTATCGATGGTGTTATATCCATACCTCCACCAAACCAACCGTGAGAAGTAAATATATATCTAGTGTTAAAATGCATTGCAGGTATATGAGGATTTTTCATATGCATAACAACTGATATTCCTGACGCCCAAAATTTTGAATTCTTTTTAGTCCCAGGGATTTGACCCTTGAGATTATTTGATAGTTTACCGTAAACCTCTGAAAAATTTACGCCAACTTTTTCGAAAATTTTACCATTTTCAAAAATTCTGAATTCTCCGCCACCTTGATTTTTTCCTCTCGCCCACGATTTTGATTTAAATATTTTTTTTTTTCTCTCAATTTTTTCAATATCTTTACAAATTATATCTTGAAGCATAGCAAACCAGTTTTTAGCAATTTTTTTCTTTATATTAATATCCATTTTAAAGGTTTAGTTGTCTTATACTCTCGCTCAAAACTATTGCCACAGAGGTTGATAAGTTTAAAGATCTTTTTTTATCAATCATTGGAATTTTAATTTTATTTTTTACTAAATTATGAATTTTCTTTGGTACACCAGCACTTTCTTTACCAAATAGCAAAGTATCATTTTTATTAAAGTTATAATTAGTATACATTTTTTTTGCTTTAGTTGTAATTAAAATAATTCTTTCGTGGGATTTTATTTTAAAAAAGTCTTCTACACTTTCGTAAAAGTTTATATTTTTAATATCCATATAATCCATAACCACTCTCTTAAACCTTTTGTCACTAAATAAAAAACCACATGGTTCAATTATTTCTAAAACTGCGCCAAGACATGAACATGTTCTAATAATAGCTGCTGTATTTTGAGGTATGTCAGGCTCATATAAGGCAATTTTAGGAGTAAAATTAGCTATATTATGTGTCATTCTTTCAGTGGAAATTATGCTTTTTTATTATATGTAATCATATATTAGATAATAATATTTTAAAATTTAAATGTCAGAAAAAAAAATTAAAAGAAGAGAGTTTATTTTTACAGCATCTTATGCAGTTGGAGCGGTTGGGGTTGGAGCTGCGGTTTGGCCTTTAATTGACCAAATGAACCCTGATGCTTCTGTAAAAGCCTTAGCTAGTACAGAAGTAGACATAAGCAATGTTGAAAAAGGTCAATCAATTACAGTTTTATGGCGGGGCAAACCTGTTTTTATAAGACGAAGAACAGATGATGAAATTTCAAAAGCAAGAGAAGTTGATCTAAAAGAATTAAAACATCCTGAAAAAGATGAAGATAGAGCAAAAAATCCGGAATGGTTAGTGATGCTAGGTGTTTGCACACATTTAGGATGTGTACCGTTAGGTGATACAGGAGAATACGGTGGATGGTTTTGCCCCTGTCACGGCTCACATTATGATACATCTGGAAGAATTAGAAAAGGCCCGGCCCCAACCAATATGGAAGTTCCAAAGTACGAGTTTGTGAACAGTAGTATTATTAAAATAGGATAGTTAAAATTATGAGCGACCATGAATATATACCTAGTTCAAAATTTGGAAAGTGGTTTAATGATAGATTACCATTATTAACTTTAGGAAAACATCTTACAGATTATCCAACTCCTAAAAATTTAAATTATTGGTGGACTTTTGGAGGAATACTTACTTTCTGCCTTATCACACAAATTGTAACTGGATTAATTTTAGCAATGCATTATGTGGCACATGCCGATCTTGCATTTGGAAGTGTGGAGCACATTATGAGGAACGTTAACTATGGGTGGTTGATAAGATATGTTCATGCAAATGGCGCATCTATGTTTTTTTTAGCTGTTTATATTCATATTTTTAGATCTTTGTACTATGGATCGTATAAATCTCCGAGGGAGATAATTTGGATACTAGGAATGATAATTTATATTTTAATGATGGCTGCTGCCTTTATGGGCTATGTTTTACCTTGGGGTCAAATGAGCTTTTGGGGAGCTACAGTTATCACAAACCTTTTTAGCGCTATCCCTTTAATTGGTGAAAGTATAGTTACGTGGTTATGGGGTGGTTATTCAGTTGACAATCCAACCTTGACTCGTTTTTTTAGCTTACACTACTTAATTCCATTTTTAATTCTTGGCCTGGTAGTTCTACATATTTGGGCACTACATGTACCTGGAAATAACAATCCTATTGGTATTGATTTGAAAAAACCATCAAAGGACACTGTTCCATTTCATCCATATATAGTGATCAAAGATTTATTCGCTTTATTAATTTTTTTAATAGTTTTTGCTTTTTTTGTATTTTATTCACCAAATATTCTTGGTCATGCAGATAATTATATAGAGGCAAATCCGATGGTTACACCTGCCCATATAGTTCCTGAATGGTACTTATTACCGTTCTATGCGATTTTAAGATCAGTGCCAGATAAACTTTTGGGGGTAATAGCTATGTTTGGTGCACTATTTATTTTGGTAATACTTCCATGGCTTGATACTTCAAAAACTAGATCAGCTATATTCAGACCTTTATATAAACAATTCTATTGGTTTTTAATTGCAGACGTTCTCATACTTGGATATGTAGGAGCAATGCCAGCTGAAGGCATATATTTGTTAGTAGCAAGAGTAGCAACAGCATATTATTTTGCTCATTTTTTAATAATTCTTCCAATACTTAGTAAAAAAGAAAAAGTTTTAGACGTTCCCTTAAGCATTACAGAACCTGTCCTTGGAGGATCAGTAAGTGCGTCTGTAGTAAGGCAAAAAAAAGATAAATTATGAAAAAATTTTTAATTATTCTTTTTTTTTTAATTTCATCTAACTTAATAAATTTCACTTCTTTTTCTGCAGAACAGACAGCTAAACCTATGAATCCAGGATGGAGTTTTAAGGGTTTTTTTGGAACATTTGATAGAGCATCATTGCAAAGGGGTTATCAGGTTTATACTGAAGTTTGTGCGTCTTGTCATTCAATGAAACATTTGAGTTATAGAAATCTATCTCAACCAGGGGGCCCAGAATTTAGTGAGGATCAAGTAAAGATTATAGCCTCACAATTTGAAGTAAGAGATGGACCAAATGATGATGGAGAAATGTTTGATCGACCCGCAAGACCCTCAGATACTTTTGTAAGTCCATATTCAAACGACAAAGAGTCTGCTGCTGCAAATGGAGGTGCTTACCCTCCAGATATGTCAGTTCTTGTTAAAGCAAGAAAAGGAGGTGCAGATTATATATACTCTCTTTTGTTGGGATATGAAGAACCACCTGAGGGTATTTCTTTAGATGATGGGGTTTATTACAATAAGTACATGGCTGGGAATAAAATTAAAATGTCAAACCCTTTATCTGAAGGAATAGTAGAATATTCAGATGGAACTCAAGCAACTGAAGAGCAAATGGCAAAAGATGTTACAACTTTTTTATCTTGGGCGGCAGAACCACATTTAGAGGAAAGACACAAAATTGGGTTTAGAGCAATCGTTTATCTAATAATAATTACAATTTTAGTTTATTTCAGCATGAAAAAGATTTGGTCACGTGTTGAATCTGAAGTTTAGTATATCACCATCTTTAACTATATATTCTTTTCCTTCTAACCTCATATTTCCGTTATTCTTTGAATTTAACCAACCACCATTTTTTATAAAATCTTCATATGAAACAGTTTCAGCTCTAATAAAACCTTTTTCAAAATCTGTGTGAATTTCACCTGCTGCGCTAGGAGCGTTACAATTTTTTTTAATTGTCCAAGCTCTAGTTTCTTCGGGTCCTGAAGTAAAAAATGTCTCTAAATTTAAAATATCATAACCTTTACTAATTAGTCTATTTAGACCTGTCTCTTTAAGTTGAATAATATTCATGTAGTTTTTTTTTTCCTCTTTCTCAAATTGATTAATTTGGTTTTCGACGTCTGCAGAAATAATTATTGTATTTTCAGAGCCAAATTTTTTAATGAAATCATCAGTATATTTATTTCCATTTTTAATGCTGGTTTCATCTACATTACAAACATAAATTTTAGGTTTAATTGACAATAGTCCTGTTTGATTTATAGTTTTATCATCATACTCATTAGATATATCTGATAAATCCATACCCTTATTGAGTTTTTCAAATGCAATTTCCAATATTCTTTGTATATTTTCATCTAGATTTTTTTTATTTTTTTTATCGAGTCTTTTTTGAAGAGACTCAATATCAGCTAGCATCATTTCAGTTTCAATAATTTCAAGATCTCTTACAGGGTCAATGCTTGAATTTACGTTTTGAATATCATCTGAGTCAAAACATCTAACCATATTAATTATTGCGTCGACTTCTCTAATATGAGATAAGAATTTATTACCTAGCCCCTCTCCTTTAGAGGCGCCTTTAACAAGTCCTGCAATATCAACAAATGAAATTGTGGTATTGATTTTTTTTTTTGAACTAGAAATTTCTGCAAGCTTCTCTAATCTAACATCGGGAACAGGAACGACCCCTATATTAGGATCTATAGTACAAAATGGAAAATTTTCAGCCTGTGCTTTAGATGAGTTTGTTAAAGCGTTAAACAATGTTGACTTGCCAACATTCGGTAATCCAACAATACCACATTTGAAGCCCATTACTTGTTGTTTACAGTACTTGAAAATAAATCTAGTTTTTTATCTAATAGTATTGAAATGGAGTCGGTTATATTTTTTGTTATAGAGCTAAGCTCTTCTTTCTCATCGTCGTTAAAATCCTGTAAAACATGATTATCTATTTCTATTTTTTCTTCAGGGTGACCAATTCCAATTCTTACTCTAGAATAATCTTTACCTATAAATTTATCAATGGACTCAATTCCATGATGACCAGCACTTGATCCACCGAATTTCGTTTTAATTTTTCCAAAGTTTATGTCAAGATCATCATGAAAGACTATCACATCCCCAGAATCAATTTTAAAATACTCAATTAATTCTCGAATGCATATTCCTGAATTGTTCATAAAGGTTAAAGGTTTAATAGCATAAACTTTTTTTCCACTTATAGTACCAGTTGTCAATAATCCCTTAAATTTTGGTTTTTGTTTTGATAATCCAAATTCTTGATTGATTGCATCAATTATTTTAAATCCAATATTATGTCTATTATTTTCATAATTCGGAGTTGGGTTTCCAAGACCTACAAATAATAACATGGTTTTTAATTAATAAATTTTCAACTTAATTATTTTTTTTCTGGTTGGGATTTTTTATCATCACCTTTTTTTGCATCTTCTTTCTTCTCAGATTTTGCACCTTCAGCAGTTGTAGCTTTTGATTCTCCTTCAGTTCCCTCAGTAGTTTGAGTTGCACCCTCTTCTCCTGTTGCATCGGCTCCTTCAGTTGTTTCTGCTGGTTTTTCTGGCTCTTTTATTATGGTAGGAGCAGCGAGCGTAGCCACAACAAAATCTCTACCTTGTATTGTTGGATGTACGTTATCAGGAAGTTTAATTGATGAAATTTTAAAACTTTGTCCAATATCTACACCATCTAAATCTACCACAAGTTCATTTGGAATATTTTCTGTAGGACATTTTAGTTCAACTTTTCTTCTAACAATGTTTAAAACTCCTCCTCTTTTTAGTCCAGGCGATTTATCATTATTAATAAATTTAACTGGTATTTCTAAAATTATCGTTCCACCTTTTACAATTCTTAAAAAATCAACATGCGTAGGTTCATCTGATAGAGTGTCAAATTTGACTTCTCTTGGAAGAACAGCTTGATCTTTTTCTTCTATTTTTAGATTAATAATATTTGATAAAAAATTTTCTTTTTCTAATAAAATTTGAAGTTTTTTTTTAGAGATTGAAATAGTTTGGTTTTTATCTTTGCCACCATAGACTATACCAGGAACGTTTCCATTTAATCGAAGAGAATTTAGTTCCCCTTTGGTTTTGGTATTTCTTAAATTGACGTCGATTGTATTCATAAAAACTAGGCTATTTAACCTAAGTTAATCTATAAAACAAGGAAATTATTTAAATAAATCTGATACTGATGTTGAGTTTGATATTCTTTTTAATGCTTCACCAAGCAGATTAGATATACTTAATACTTCTATGTTTCTTGCATTTTTGGTTTTTTTATAATTATCAATAGTATCAGTTATTATTAATTTTTTAATTGGAGAATTTTTAATTTTTTTAACTGCTTCTCCACTTAACACTCCATGTGTAATATAAACATGAATTTCTTTAGCACCTTTTGATTTAAGCATTTTTGCTGCATTTACAATCGTTCCACCTGAGTCAATAATGTCGTCTACAATTATACAAATTTTATTTTTAACGTCCCCAATAACATTCATGACCTCTGACTTTCCAGGGGATGGTCTTCTTTTATCTACAATTGCAAGATTGACATTTAAAAGCTTACTCAATCCCCTTGTTCTAGCTACACCGCCAACATCAGGAGAAACACAAACTAAATTACTTAACTTTAGATTTTTTTTTATGTGTCTGTAAAAAATTGGAGTAGCATAAAGATTATCAACAGGAATATCAAAAAATCCTTGAATTTGACCTGCGTGTAAATCAACAGTAACTACTCTATCGGCTCCAGCTTTCGTTATTAAATTTGATATAAGTTTTGCAGAAATAGAAGTTCTTGGAACAACTTTTCTATCTTGTCTAGCGTATCCAAAGTAGGGGATCACAGCTGTAATATTTTTAGCCGAGGATCTTTTTAAAGCATCAATTGATAATAGCATTTCTAGCAAATTATCATTTGCTGGCGAAGAAATTGATTGAATTATAAATATATTATTTCCTCTAATATTTTCGTTGATCTCAACGTATATTTCTCCATCTGAAAATTTCTTAATATTAGAGTTAACAAGCCTAGTTTTTAAATACTTTGAAATTTTTTGGCTTAAAATCTTGTTACTGTTTCCAGTTAATAATTTCATTAAGGTAGCCTACTTAATCATAATTAAAGATATATTTCTACCATAATCATAATCTTTTTTTTGTATAGATCTTCTTGCGCTAAAAAAGTTATTTTTCTGATTATAGGTATCCTTATTAATTATATCTATTTTTTTAATTCCCAAACTTCTCAATTGACTATAGACATATTTATTGAGGCTAAAATATGTTTTATTTTTTATTTTTGTAAAAAACGTTCGATTTTTTTTATTCTGTTTCAAAAATTTTGACTTAAAATCTTTTTGTATTTCATAATTTTTTTGGGATATGCAAGGACCAATTGCTGCGATAAGATTTTTTGATTGACTACCTTTTTTCAATAATGATCTAACTACTTGTTTTATAATCCCCTTATAAGCACCTCTCCAGCCAGCATGAATTGCAGAAATAATTTTTAGTTTTTTGTCATAAATTAGAACTGGGGCACAATCAGCTGTCAAAATTCCTAAAATAATATTTTTTTTATCTGTTATTAATGCATCACCTATGAGTTTGTTAGCTCGATGATTATTATTTTTAATAAAAAAAAATTTATTACTATGAATTTGATTGAGTAAAATTAAATTCCTATAATTTTTACTTATTTTTTTACAAGCTATAATCAAATTTTTTTTTATATATTTTCTATTATCCAATGATCCCTTGCCACAATTTAAACTTTTGTAAATTCCTTTTGATTTTCCTCCTTTTCTATTGAAAAAACAATGTTTAAGGTTTGGATATTTTAATAGTTTTTTAGAATGAATCATTACTCAAAACCTAAAAAATTATTTTTCTTACTTTTAAAAGCAAATATTACTTTAAATAAATCACCCATTAATTCTTTGTGTAAAAGTCTGATAAGGGTTGAGGACATATAATCTTTTTGTTTTTCGGTCATTTTTTTTTCAAGGATCTTTGCTCTTTCAATTATTCCCATTTTTTCTAAAAAAAATTTTTGAGAAACAACTTTTTTTACTTTTAAATTATTTTTAGTGAAATATTCTTTTAATAGGCTAAAGTTTACTAAAGATGTAATATCAACTTTCCCTAAGTTTTTAAAAATACTATTCATATTCACTTTTTTATTTTCTTTTACAGCCTGTAAAGTATTTTTATTTATAATATTTAAATAACCATAATCTATAAGTAAAATTCCACCAGAAAGACTGGATATTTTATGAACCACTTTGTCTAATTCGAGAAATCCTAATTTGGGGTATTCAATAAATTTTAGTCCATTCAAAACTTTAAAGGATTTCAAAATAGAAATATCACCTGGTCTAGCTTTCCTGTAAGTTTCATGAATTTCATTTGAGTTTATTGTGTAACATTTTTCATTAAATATTGTTTTTTCTTTTAAAAATTGTTTAATTGGAATTGCATCAAAAAACTCATTACCAATAAAAATAATTGGACCTTCTTTAATATAATCAAAGTTTTTAATCCATTTAACTTTTTTATCTTTAATTTTTTTTTTTTGAGTTTTCCTTAATAATTCACTTTTCTCATAGAGAAATATATTTGTGGCTTTATTAAATTTTGGGAACTTTTTAAATGTATCTAGCAGTACTTTTGATAGACTTCCGTCTCCTGGTCCAAGCTCAACTAAATTAAATTTTTTAGGTTGTCCTAATTTTTCCCAAGATGACACAATCCAAATTCCAATAATTTCTGAAAATAAATTTGATATTGTAGGCGCAGTTACGAAATCACCTTTGCTGCCAAAAGGTATCCTATTCGTATAGTATCCTACATTAGGTTCATATAATGCTTTTTCTATAAATTCATCAACAGGAGTTTTTTTGTTAAGTTTAATACTAAACATTTTAGTTTTCAGTTTCATTTTTTTTATTAATAAGTATTAAACCAGCAAAAACCATTAAGATACTTAAGAGCATACCCATGCTTAGTGGTTCGATTATATATCCAATCTGTATATCTGGCTCTCTAAAAAACTCTGATACTATTCTAAAGATTCCATAAATAATTAAAAATGCAAAAGAACATGTTCCAATTTTATAATTTTTCTTAAAAAATATTAAATTCATCAACACAAATAATACTATCCCTTCTAAGAATGCTTCATATAGTTGAGATGGGTGTCTAGGTAAATTATCAAAATTAGGAAAAATAAACCCCCATGATGAGTTTGTTGTTTTTCCTACAAGTTCACCATTAATAAAATTTGCCAGTCTACCAAAAAAAATTCCAATTGGTGCTGAAATAGAAATTAGGTCTAAAAAAATATTTTTATTTATTTTATGTTTTTTACTAAAGAGATAAGTTGTTAAAATTATCCCAACCAAACCTCCATGAAACGACATTCCACCCTCCCAAATAAAGAAAATTTTATATAGATTATTTAAATAGTATTCAAAATTATAAAATAAAATGTAACCAAGTCTTCCACCAACAACTATTCCGAAAATTATGTAGGTCAATAAATCATCAAAAAGTTTTAAGATATTGTTATCTTTAATTAAAATCTTCTTACAATATGACCATCCTATCAAAATACCAAATATATATGATAATGAATACCATCTAATCTCAAAGGCAAAAAAAGTAAAAGCCACTGGGTCAAAAATAATAGTAAACATTTTTATAAAATAATAGTAAGAATATATTATTTTAATAAACTTTGTATGTCTAAATCTAAATTTGTAACTGATAAAATTGCAAGATTATTAGAGCAAGGACTTTTATCATATAAAGATTTAAGTTCTGAAATTATAAATATATTAAAATCGAAAAAAGATGAGCTTATCTTTAAGCTTGAACTTCCCTCAAAAGAAGAATTTGAGATATTGAAAAAGAGAGTTGAGAACTTAGAAAAAAAGCAAAAAAGTAAGAAAAATAAAAAACTAAAAAGGTAACGTAATTTTTACTTGCAATCCACCTAATATCGATTTTTCTAATTTAATATTGCCACCATGAGATATAATAATATCAGATGCAATAGACATGCCTAGACCAACACTTGATTTTGATTTGCTTCTACTTTTGTCAATTTTATAAAATGGTTTAAATACATTTTCATATTCATTTTTTGGTATACCAGGTCCATTGTCATCTATTAATAACACAATATTATTATTATTTTTTTTCAATTTAGTAACTACTTTTGTTCCATACTTTAAGGAATTATCTATAAAATTCGTTATAGATCTTCTAATTAGATCTTTCTTTCCATTAAAAATGATATTTTTAGTTATTTCAGAAGATATTTTTTGATTACTATATTTATGAATTGTTTGCATAACTAATTCTGATATGTCAAATTTTTCTCCTTTTTTATTAGATCTACTACTAGCAAATTGTAAATATTCATTGAGCATTTTTTCCATTTCAACCACATCTTCAGATAACTTTTTTGATAGATCCCTATCCTTAATAAATGTCAGTTGAAGCTTTATTCTTGTTAAGGGAGTTCTTAAATCGTGGCTTATTCCTGATAACATTTCAGATCGTTGATTTAAGTGACGAATAATTCTTTTTCTCATTCTTTCAAACTCGTAACCAGCCTGACGTATTTCTAGCGCTCCAGAAGGTCTATATTCTCCAATATCTTCACCTCTTCCGAATTTTTCTGAAGCTCGAGCTAAATTAATTATAGGTCTTGTTTGATTTTTTAAAAATATTAATGCAATTGCAATTAATAAAAATGCAGGCAAAGTTATCCATAAAGCAAAGATTCTTGCTGACGAATTACTTACTCTTGATTTTGGTACCTCAAATTGAAAATAACCATTCAAGTATTTGATTTTTAAGTCTATCGTATTTGCAAAAGTTGTTGTATCAAACCAGTATTTTGTAAATTTTGATTTAAGCTCTCTCCTTAATGTTCTATCCATTGGGCTAAACCATCTTTCAAAATCATCTTTAGGTATTATTTTGTGTGGCACATAAAATGCCTTAATATTTTGAGTTTCCGAAAAAAGGCTTGCAAGAGAATCTTTGTTGTATTGTTCATTGTCATAAGCTTCTATAAAAAATTTAATCTCACCAATTAATGCCCTGGTCATACCTTTATTTGTTTTAATCCACAAACTATCAAAAAAAACTACTGATATAATTATTTGAAGAATAATAATTGGGGCAGCAACAATTAATAATGCTCTGTAAAATAATTGTTTAGGTAAAATTTTTTTAAAAAGTTTACTCAATCCATAAGACATAACCTGTTCCTCTTAATGTTTGGAGATATTTGGGATTTTTAGGATCTAACTCTATTTTTTTTCTTAATCTCGTAATTATTACATCAATTGACCTCTCTTTATCTATGCTTAAAAGATTACCAATGTAGGTTCTTGAAAAAGATTTTCCAGGTGAGTTGATCATTTTTTCTAAAATAATCTTTTCAGTATTATTTATTTTAAATTCATCTTTATTTTTATGTATAACTAATTTATTTAAATCAATTTTGATATTATCAAACTCTATTATTCTTTTTAAATTAGATTTTTTTGTTTTATTAAGTATATTTTTAATTCTTAAAATCAGTTCTTTTGGCTCAAAAGGTTTTGGTAAATAATCGTCAGCGCCAACTTCCAATCCCTCAACTCTTTCTTCAGCCTCTCCTTTTGCTGTTAATAAAATTACAGGGGTATCAAGTTTTGATTTATTTTTTGATAAAAATTCTAATCCACTTTCTCCCGGCATCATTATGTCAAGAATAATTAAATCAAATTTTATAATACTTATTTTTTCTTGTGCGTCTTTAGTATCTTTAGCCGTGGTAATTAAATAACCATTTTCTTGAAGATATTTTTTAACTAGATTTCTTATTCCATCATCATCATCTACAACTAATATATTTGCTTCAAAACTACTCATTAATTATCTTTTTTAAAACATTGTTAAAATTATTAACTTCCAGGGATGTCGAATTAATAAGTGCATTATATATTCTTTTTTTTTGAGAAGAAAAAATTTCTTGAAATATACTATTTCCTTTTTTGGTTAGAAATATATGCTTGATTCTTGTATCAATTTCATCTTTTTTGAAAAAAATTATATTTGATTTAATCAAATCTTTCAAAATTCTATTTAAACTTTGTTTTGTAATTTTTAACTTTTTTAAAAGACTTGATATAGTTATACCATCATTAATTGATATCATATGAATAACTTTATGATGAGCAATACCTAGGGAATGTTTATTTAAAGTTTTCTTTGCGTCACTAAATGACTCTCTATAGCTTATAAATAACTTTTCTATAAATTCTTTTAATTGCTCATCTTTTAGGTATAAAAGGTTTTTCATATGGGTAAGTTATATTGACATATTATACATACAAAGATATTTTTTTGGTAAATAAAATCTAATGATACCTTTTGATAAAAGAGATGGAAAAATTTGGTACAATCAAGAACTAATTGATTGGAAAAACGTAAAACTTCATGTTTTAAGCCATGGTTTGCATTATGCAAGTTGCGTGTTTGAAGGGTTAAGGGTTTACGATGGAGAAATATTTAAGCTAGAGGAACATACTGAAAGATTTTTTCATTCTGCTAATAGATTGGGGATGGAAATTCCATATGACCAAAAAGAAATAAATTCAGCAACTAAAAAAACTGTAACGGCTCAAAGCGTTCAAAATGGCTACATAAGACCTTTTGCCTGGAGAGGAAGTGAAATGATGGCAATCTCAGCACAGCATACAAAAATACATGTCGCTATTGCGGCTTGGGAATGGGGGACTTATTTTGATCCAAAACTTAAAGCTGAGGGGATAAAACTTAATATTTCAAAATGGAAAAAACCTGGACCTGATACAATACCTTGGGACAGCAAAGCTTCGGGATTATACATGATAAATACTTTATCTAAGCATGAGGCTGAGAGAGATGGTTTTACAGACTCTCTAATGTTAGATTACCAGGGAAATATTGCTGAAGCCACTGGGGCAAACATTTTTTTTAAAGATAATAACGGAGAATTTCATACACCTATACCGGATTCATTTTTAGATGGAATTACTAGAAGAACAGTTATTGAACTTGCAAAGTCAAAAAATATAAAAGTTCATGAGAGAAAAATTTCACCAAGTGAACTACCTAACTTCACAGGCTGTTTTTTGACTGGAACTGCTGCAGAAGTTACACCTATTTCGAAAATAGATAAATATGAATATATTGTTTGTGAAAATATTTTAGATTTGTCATCTAGCTATGATAATCTTGTAAGAAAAAAGAAAGCAGCTTAATCTTTGTTGTCCTCTGATATTGCGTGATCAATACCTTTTCTTAAATATTCATAACCAGTATACAAAGTTAAAAATGCTGACAGCCATAATAATATGATCCCAATAGTTTGAGCATTATAATCTTGAAAATTTAAAATTTTATTTCCAGTCTCTCCAGTAAGTAATAATGAAATAGAAAACATTTGTAGAAATGTTTTATATTTAGCTAAAGTTGATACTGGAATTTTAACTTTACCTATAGCTAAAAATTCTCTTAATCCTGAAATCAAAATTTCTCTAGTTAAAATTATTATAGCCGCAATAACTTCATAGTTTCTTACTGTGCCATCCATAACTAGTAGTATTAAGGCAGTCGCTACAATTATTTTATCTGCAATGGGGTCTAACAGCTCACCTAGTTTAGATTCTTCTTTGAACATTCTTGCTAAAAGACCATCTAAAAAATCAGTGAAAGAAGCTATTACAAACAAAGCGAAAGGTATTATATCTCCATAAAGTCCTGGCAGGTAAAATGTAAAAACAAATATTGGAACTATTATAATTCTTCCAATTGTTAGGTAATTTGGTATTTTAAATTTCATTCGTGAAAAAAATTATATATTTTATTTGCTACTTTTTCTTCTACTCCATCTACAGATTTTATCTCATCTAAACTTGCGGACTCCACAGCTCTAGCGGAGCCGAAATGGTTCAAAAGTGACCTTTTTCTTATTGACCCAATACCTTCAATTTGATCGAGAAGAGACTTGCTTAGTCCTTTTTTTCTTCTTGTTCTATGCGCGCTAATCGCAAATCTATGTGCTTCATCTCTTATTCTCTGTAAAAAGAATAAAGTTGGCTCATTTTTTTCAAATTTAAATTCTTTTCCATTATGAAAAAAAGTTTCATTTCCACTG
>MDTB01231716.1_pt1 | contig 20505 bp, 20 predicted proteins | sample 811161 | NCBI WGS metagenome assembly MDTB01 (sample SAMN05326650, study PRJNA326480) | marine metagenome | isolation source: seawater | place: Mediterranean Sea | collected 2009
ACGCTTAATCGTCCGAAACAATATAATGCTTTTAATAACAAGTTGAGAGAAGATTTACCAGAACTTCTTGAAAAGTTGGAAAGTATGCGCGAAGTCCGAGTTGTCGTTATAAGAGGGTCTGGACCTGGATTTACAGCTGGTGCAGATCTTAACGAAGGTTTCCCGTCTCCAATATCCGAGCATTTGGAAAAAGAATATAAGCCAATTTTTGACAAAATAGTAAAGAGCAGATTGTTATACGTAGCGTCGGTTCATGGTTCTGCAGCGGGAATAGGGTCAGCCTTAGCACTAGCCTGTGATTTTTTAATTATGAGTAAGTCGGCAAAATTATCAATGATTTTCAGTAATATTGGTCTTGTGCCCGACGGAGGTTCCACATGGCTTTTAGAGAAGGCGTTGGGTTATCGTAAAGCTTTGCAACTAGTTGTGGAGGGAGGCAAGCTGAACTCAGATGAATGTGTTAAATGTGGTTTAGCAAATAAGGTTGTCGACGATGATAAATTACACGAGGAGTCCAAAAAATGGGCTTATCAATTGGCAAACCGTCCTCCCCTAGCAAGTTCAGCGGCCAAAAGGCTTCTTCGCCAAGCACACTCTTATAGTTATGATGAGGCCTTTATGGCGGAGGCTTTTGAGCAAGACAAAGTTTCTATTTCTGAGGATTTTAAGAATGCCGTAATTTCTTTTTTTAAAAAAGAAAAACCGACATTTAAAGGTCAATAATTTAACGTTTTATCTGCTTGAGCACAAATTAATTTTTTTAGCCATTTAAATTTTAAGTAGGAAATGAAGTAAGTGCAAATTGAGTGGTCTAAGAAAAATACTTCGTTGGGTATGCTTTTCATGTTCGGCTGTGGCCTATGTTTTGTTGCAGTTATTGGCCTAGTTAGAAATTTGGATGGTGCGCTACCAGCTGCGCAGGCGTCCTTCATAAGATATCTCATTGGGATAATATTTTTTATACCGTATTTTTCTAAGTTTTCAGCTACACAGTTGGGGAAAAGTAATTTCTGGCGATATTTTGTTCGTTCAATTTTTCATTCTCTTGGGGTAGTTCTTTGGTTTTATGCGATGTCAAAATTACCAGTTGCCGAAGTAACGGCGATAGGATACATGACGCCCGTATTCGTGACCTTGGGCGCTGTTATTTTTTTTAAAGAAAAAATTTCTTTTTGGAGAATTGGAGCCATTATTTTAGCATTTTTGGGAGTACTATTAATTTTGCGTCCCGGCTTCCAAAATTTGGTCTTTGGGCATCTTGCCCAAATAAGTGCAACTATGTTTTTTGCAGCTTCTTATCTAATGGTAAAGGAACTTACCCGAACCGAAAGTGCAATAGCAATTGTTGCCATGATGACCCTTTTCGTTGCCATCGCCTTAGCGCCTATTGCATTAATGGTGTGGGTTGCGCCTTCGCTAACGGAAATTGTTGCGTTAGCTTTTGTAGCTATTTTTGCGACTCTTGGCCATTTTTTTATGACAAAGTCAGTAGCATTGGCACCATTAGCCGTTGTGCAACCAGTGACGTTTTTTCAGTTGGTTTGGGCTACACTGCTTGGAATACTAGTTTTTGGGGAAGCTGTGGATTTATTTGTTATAATTGGGGGCGGGCTTATCATTGTTTCCATTACCGTAATATCGTATCGAGAGAGCATACGACGGACAAAAAGTAGTTCATGATTTTACTGGTTTGACTTTCAAGGTTAGTGAGTTACCTTGCTTTCATGACTAGGATAGTAAAAATTTTCTCAAAGAGATTATCAAATCTGTTCTGTTGGTCAGCTCTTGTGGTTACTTTACTTGTAGAGCAAGTTCTGGCTGATGGCAGAACGAGTAAAAATGATAGTGAGTTGAAATCCTTGTTTAACGAACTTTTAAGAAGTGAAACTGCTTCCTCTGCTGATAAAATTACCCTTCAAATATGGAAAATTTGGACTTATGACTCTTCTTCTGAATCGGGTCGTAATACTATGGGACAAGGGATCCATTTGATGAATTTGGGTAGGCTAAGTGCGGCTGAAAAATTGTTTTCTACTCTAATTTTGAAAGAGCCTAATTATGTCGAAGCTTGGAATAAAAGGGCAACGGTTAGATTCATGATGGGTCAAACTGAGACTTCTTTAGAAGACGTATTCGTAGTTTTATCAAAAGAACCTAAGCATTTTGGAGCAGTGTCGGGTTTAGGGCTGATTCTAATGAAAGAAAAAGATTTTGAAGGCGCGTTACGAGCTTATAAAAAGGTTTTGCAAATAAATCCCTTTAGTCGAGATGCTCTGCGCTTTATACCAATATTAGAACAGCGCGCATTTGGAAAAAGAATTTAGTGCATATTAATTTTTAATTTTATTGTAAAAACACATAAGGTGCGTAAAAATTTTATTTGGGTTTTCTTCGTGCATGAGATGGCCTAGCCCACCTTCTACAATTATTTTAGAATTTTCCAGTTTTTGTGCATATTTAATTAAAGAATTTTCAGCGACCATTTTATCGTTTTTACCAATTAAAAAGAGAGATTGTTTTCTGAAGTTATGTAAATCATGATTTAAACTATCTAATTTCCACTGGGACATCATTGCTATTGTTCCAGCTAGGTGCTTAGGGTCTGAAAAAAGTTTATTATAATGTGCTAAAGTTTCATCATCAATTTTGCTTCCAGTCATTTTTGTTAATCGCTGAGTTTGATTTGTAAATTTGTTTATTTTTGCAAAAAATGGGGCGGCGAGTGGGTTCATTGCAAGAGCTTTGGCCGCTATTGGAAAGAAAATACTGCTGAAACCAGAAAAGTAATGATCTAAAACTCCATTGATTGCTACAACGCCCTCCACCTGGTGTTTAGCATCTAAAGCTAATCTGAAGGCTATGGCGGCGCCTGCAGAATGGCCTATAATAATTTTAGGCTGAAGTCTTTCGGTTGTTAACAAGGATTGAATGTCATGAGCCATATGATTCAAACTAGAACGGTTATGATCTTTAGATTTTGTAAAACCATGGCCTGGTAAATCGAGTGCTATTACCCGAAATGACTCCTTGAGTAAGGGAATAAGTTGGTGCCAGCTATGTGTTGAGGCCCCTGTTCCGTGAATTAGAAGTGAGATTGGTTTTTCAGGATCATTAGTATCTTGAATGTGCCAGTTGTATGGTTGAACATTGCAAAATCTGCTGAATTGGTTCAATGGCCACTCTTGTCCTTCTGACTTCCAATCCATGTGGTTTAATCCATGACTGCAGTAACTGCTGTTGATAACCGACGAGAGTCGGCTCTTGGCAAAGCTAAGTAATTAGCTTTTAGATTCCTTGCTAGTTCTTTTGCCTCCACTTGTGGTCTGTTGGAAATGTCAATTACAATGGTCGGTATTTTGGCGAAACTGATTTTTTGGGCTAAGTCTTTTGTCTCTGCGGCGGATATTGTCCGGCTTGGAGTGCCGTCTAGGGCAATATTTCCTTTACCGTCTGTTAAAAATGCAAGTGATGGTGTCAAGCCTCTACTTTTGGCTTGGAGAGCAAGATTGTAACTAACAAAAAGTCCCGAAGCGAGAGGGGTCCCCCCCCCGCCAGGAAGCGCTGCCAATCTTTTTTTTGTTTGAACTAATGAACGGGTTGGTGGTAGTTCAATTTGCGCTGTTTGGCCACGAAAGGAAATTAGGGCTACTTGATCTCTTTTAGCATAAGCCTCTGATAATAGTATTTCGATCGCGCCTTTAGTTTCGCCAAGTCTTCCTAGAGCGGAGGTGCCTGAAGCATCAACAATAAATATAATCAATCTATCAGATTGTTCCTCGTGGCGTTTAATCTTGATATCCTGGCTTCTAATCATAATCCTTGAGTGGCTATTTGAGGACCTTTTCTTTCGAATAGCTTGCCAAGGTGCAGCAGCTTTTAAAGTTTCTACGATGTCTAGCCGTTTTGTATTGTCAAGTTTGCCAGCTCGAGATGGCAGGGGGCGGCCCCTTCTATTACTTAGCTTCGTTTTACCTGATCCAGAATTATTTTTATGTGTTTTAAGATTTTTTGATTGATCAATTAAGTTTTTTAGAACCTTTGGCGATAGGCTGGATTTTATAGCATCTAATAGCATCTCGGCGGGAATAGTAGGTTGGAGACCGTCTTCGGAGGGCGTCGTTTCATTGTTATCTTGCGAGTCAGTGTGTTTTTCGTCGTTATCGTCCATCAAGTCTGTCTCATCTGGTAGTTTTGTAGCTCGGTGCGAAAGAACGAGTTTAATACTTGTTATAATATCCTCCTCCATTATCTTTGGGTTGTTAGAAAATGCCGCGGAGGCTCTAGCAACGTAGGAAGCTAGAATTGGAGCTCGTAAGCTGTCAATACCTAGTGTAATGCAAATTTCAGTTAACGTTTTGATCACATTGCTGTCGATTAGTATCGATGGTAGCGCTTCTTGAGCTGCTTTGATTTTAGCTCGGTCAAATAGAATATTTTTAGTTTGCGAATAATGTAAGTTTTCAATAGAAATCGAAAAAGCTAATCTGTCCTTAAAGGCTTCTCCAATTGTTTCCTCCTCGGCACTTTCGTCCGAAACTATGAAGGTTAAATCATTATTAATATCTAATGCTTTACCATATTTGGCGACCAAACTAGCTTCAAGTCGCTCTGCCATAGAAAGGAGTATAATAGTTTTTTGATGGTTAAGATAACCGTTTGTATGCACAGGTCGTCCAGTTTCAAAAGTTCTAGCAAAGTCGAGGCCTCCAAAGAGCTCGCTGTCTAATACTTGGGGATGAATTTTTTGAAATTTATAGTTGGTAAAGAGTGTCTTGATCGAGTTAAATATTTTGTGCCTTATAGGACTCGTTCGCCCTTTTAAAATAAGGCCTCTTAGATTTTTATGGTCAATCAATAATAGTGACAGTCCATTTATAAGCATAGATATTTCGAGATTTTGAGTGTCGTACTCTTTTAATAATTGCTCATTATTCTTTAGCATTAATTAAGTACCTCAGAAATTATTTTTTGTATCCTAATCGTAGACCCTGCTTCATCAAGAGGATCACGGCGCAACCTATGTCGAAGAGCACTTGTCGCAACTTCTTTTAAGTGGTTTCGTCCTGCTTTTTTATCTCCTTTATAAGCTGTAAGCGCGCGAGTAGACCTTAAAAGTGTTAATTCTCCTCTGAGCCCATCTGCTCCTAAGGCGATGCACAGTTGGGCACATTCTTCAATTATACTATCGGGTATAACAATTTTCTTGATTAAATTTCTCGCTGCAAGAATTTTTTTTCTAATCTTTAAGTCTTCTAATTGCCACTTTTTGATGAAATTTTCATAATCTGTTTCGAACGCATCACGTCTTTTTACCACCTGTACCCTTTCAGTTATATCTTGGGGAGATGAAACTTCGACGGACAGCCCAAACCTATCAAGTAATTGAGGTCGAAGTTCTCCTTCCTCTGGATTTCCAGAGCCAATAAGAACAAATTTCGCTTCATGTTTTATAGAGAGGCCCTCTCGTTCGACAAGATTCTCTCCAGAAGCCGCAACATCCAACATTAAGTCAACAATATGATCTTCGAGCAAGTTTACCTCGTCGATATAGAGAAATCCTTTATTTGCCTTGGCCAATAGGCCTGGTTCAAACAATTTTTTGCCATCGACTAGTGCTGCCTCTAAATCTAAAGACCCTAATACTCTATCTTCAGTTACCCCCAGCGGTAGATCAATGACGGGGGTTTTCTTTTCAATTAGCTTCTTAGGTTTTTTGTTTTTACAGTAAGGACAGTCAGATCCAAAAATTGTGCAGTTATATGGGCAATCCTCGACAACTTTTATTGATGGCAACAGTGAAGCAAGCGCTCTGACCGCAGTGGATTTCCCAGTACCTCTGTCCCCAAAAACCAGAACACCTCCTATGGATGGGTCGATAGCAGTCAAAATTATAGCTTGTTTCATTTCTTCCTGGCCAACGATGGCCGAAAATGGAAATGGATTTCTCATATAACCTCTGCATTTTCATTTACAACAAGCGGACTTTTTAAGTTCCAGTTACCTAGTTCATCAACGATTTTAAATCTAGCGTATAATTCTTCTGAAAACCAATTGTCTTTCCTGACTGATTTAATGGCTTCTGCATGAGCACCATTATGTCTAGCAAATGCATCCATGGCAGACTGACTTGGCCAAATGGAAAATGTGACTTGCTGACGACCAGGGACCTCCCCTAATCCAATTTTAAATAATACATTTTCATCTGATCTTATAAGTTGTTGTACGTCAGGTACCTTTTCCCAGAATTTAAGAAGTGTTCTATATTTTATTGTTGCTCTTGTAAGTGCAACAATTTGGCCTGATGTTTTGTTGCCCTCTGCAAGAAATGGTACTTTCCCGCTCCAGGATCCTCGTACGGATATTGGCTTAAGAAATACTGTCCAATTTTGTTTTGACCAAGCTGTGTATTTCTTAAATAATTTGGAATTAATGACACTATTTTTGGCATGTTTGTCATCAGACCAGACAGCTAATATTGCGTAAACTCCTGAGTTGGTTAATGGATTAAATTTAAATGTAAAACCTTCGTCTGAACCAGTACCAAAAAGTTTGTAAAAACTCAGGCCTTGCATTTGCGATAGATATAACCGGGCAAATCCCATTTGTGCAAATGCCCAAATCCGCGACATAAGAGAATCAAATTGAAAAAAACTGATCGTTACTATTTGAATAATTCCACCTTTCTAGGGTAGTTTCTAAACCTATATGTTACCTGTCAAATAAAAATGACACTATTTTGTTTAAAAACAAATTTAAGAGATTGTCAAAAAAAATCCTTATGATACCGTAGCACTATGTTAGTTAAACTAGACACATTAGAAAAAAATAGTGAATTAAAGTTACAAAAAAAACACGTTATTGTGATAGGTGCCGGCTTTGGTGGGCTGGCAGTTGCAATGCGGATGGGTGCCAAAGGATATAAAGTTACCGTTATTGACAAACTCGATACCGTTGGTGGACGAGGTTCAAGTATCAACAAAGGTGGATATCGATTTGATCTTGGTCCTACGATTATAACCATGCCGCATTTGCTTCAAGAATTATGGGAATTTTGCGGACGGACATTCTCTGATTACGTCGATTTAAGAGCTAAAATACCGTTTTATACTATCACCTTTCCAGATGGAACAAAATTCCAAGCTCAACAAGATGCCGACCTTATGCGCCAAGAAGTGGCAAGACTTTTTCCTGACGACTTAGCTGGCTTTGATCGATTTATGTTGGATTCTGAACGGAGGTACGAGTTTGCATTTTCATCGACAAATAAAATTGGGCGGCTTCCAATGCAACGTTTGTGGGATACTTTGAAGGTGATACCTAAGTTTGCTCTGATGCGTGCGGATAGGTCAGTTTTTACAAATGCAGCAAAATATGTAAATGATGATCGACTAAGAATGGCGTTGAGTTTTCACCCTCTTTTTGTTGGGGGAAATCCATTTCAAGTAACTTCAATGTGGGGTTTGGTCTCTCATTTAGAAAAAACATTTGGTGTGCACTATGCTATCGGAGGTTCAGTTGCCATCGCGAAAGCAATGGCCAAAGTTATTTCTCAGCAAGGGAATGCAGTGAGGTTGAATACAGAGGTGGAGGAAATTTTAGTCGCTGATGGACAAGTAGCTGGTGTCAAATTATCCGATGGCGAGGAGTTAGCCAGCAGCATTGTAATTTCAAATGCTGATTCTGGATATACCTACAGTTCTTTGCTAAAAAAGTTTAAAAAGAAAAGATGGACGGATGCAAAACTTAGTAGGCAACGGTGGTCGATGGGACTTTTTGTTTGGTATTTTGGCACAAATAATACCCGAAGTTTGTGGAAAGATGTTGATTTCCATACCGTTGTAAACGGACCTCGTTATAAAGGGTTAGTAAATGATATTTTTGTAAAAGGCAAACTGGCTGAGGACATGAGCCTCTACGTACATCGTCCAACCGTCGTTGATTCAACTGCCGCGCCAGAAAACTGCGATACTTTTTATGCTCTGTCGCCAGTTCCCAATTTAAGTTTTGAAAGTTCGATTAATTGGGAGAGTCAGGCAGAGATTTATAGAAAAAAAGTGCAAGCCGTGCTTGAAAAAAACTTATTACCAGGGTTGGACAAATATCTTACCGAAAGTCACATTATGACACCTGTCGATTTTAAAGATCGTTATTTAAGTCCATTTGGCAGTGGGTTCTCAATGGAACCGCAAATGTTTCAAAGTGCTTGGTTCAGACCACATAATATTTCAGAAAATTTCCCAGGACTTTATTTGGTGGGGGCTGGAACTCATCCGGGTCCAGGTGTGCCTGGAGTTTTAGCGTCAGCTGAAATTGTAGGAAAACTTATTCCAAATGCTTATGGCACTACAGAGACCTCTGGCAATCAGAAAAAAATAATGGAAACTAATTTGGAGCATTCGTTATGAAAGAGTCTGACATTTTTGGCTGTTATGAAGCGATAAGAAAAGGCTCTAAGTCTTTTTATTCGGCTTCAAAATTATTACCAAGACAAGTTAGAGATCCAGCGGTCGTATTATACGCCTTTTGCAGGGTCGCTGATGATAATGTTGATGCTGAGAACGCTGCGGAAGACGCAATTGATTTGCTAAGAGAGCGCTTGGAACTTGCCTACCGCGGTACACCAAAAGATGAACCGGTAGATCGGGCATTTTCGTCTTTAGTGGATAAGAGCAAAATGCCAAGAGCACTTCCTGACGCTCTTTTAGAGGGTCTTGAATGGGATTCGCTAAATTTACGGTTTGAAACCTTATCGGATTTACATTCATATTCTGCAAGAGTTGCTTCCGCGGTTGGCGTCATGATGTGCGTTATAATGGATGTAAGAGATAAGGATGTATTGGCAAGGGCTTGTGATTTGGGTGCTGCAATGCAGTTAACTAACATTGCAAGAGATATCGGCGAAGACGCACGGAATGGTAGGCTGTACATTCCATTGAAATGGATGAACGAAGAAGGTTTAAATCCAAATAAATTTTTGAGAAACCCAAAGCCAAGTGAAAAGACTGCTCGAATAGCTAAACGACTTCTTTTTGAGGCTGAGCATTTGTATCACAGAGCAGAGGCTGGGTTGTCTGAATTGCCTTTATCATGTCGACCTGGAATATTTGCGGCTAGGCATATTTACGAAAGAATTGGTAAACATATTGCCGCTGCTGATTATAACTCAATTACAAATAGGGCGTTTACGACAAAAATAGAAAAAATTAGTTTTCTTATGCTATCTTTAGCCAACACGGCGACAGTTTCGGTAATGCCGCGATCTGCCATTGTGCATGCTGAGCCATTGGCAGAAATGAAGTTTTTAGTTGATGCAGCCCACGAAATCCAAAAGAGTAGAAATTTTCTTGATAGGAAGGCTGGAACTGTGATGAATATATTAGAACAGATGGAAAGGCGCGACCGCGGATTTCAAGAAGTGATGGAATAAGATATAAATTGGTTTATCTCTAACATATGGACATTTGGGCTTTTTTAGTATTTTTCGGAGCTTGTGGCGCAGCAGCAGCCAGTGGAGCACTTTTTCCGACTGGCGATTGGTATAAAAGCCTTAACAAGCCAAAATGGACCCCTCCAGACTGGATTTTCCCGATAGCGTGGACTATTTTTTATTTTGCGCTGGCATTTGCAGGCGCAAGAGTTTCTTCGCTACCAGATAATCAATTTGCAGTTGCTTTTTGGTCGCTCCACATTGCGTTAAATACTCTTTGGACGCCAGTATTCTTTGGGTCGCGCAATTTACGGGCAGGTATGATAATTATTGTACTTATGTGGTTTTCTACCGCTGGTCTTATTTTTCACTGCTTCAGCGTGGACAGTCTATCCGGCCTTGTACTTTGCCCTTACATTATTTGGGTGACTACTGCGACTGCCCTGAACTTCTCGTTATTACGAAGAAACAGGCAATAGTTAACAGTTTCAAGGTCTCCATTTGGTTGTGCGGGGTACCCGCAATGCTAGCATGGGTTTGAGAAATGGGTTTGCAAATCTATTTAAATCCAAGGCTTCATGTACGCCAATAATTTCTTCCTCGTTTATCTTAGTCTTTATCGCTGATCTGGTGTAAAATGGCGCATCTAGCATATGTTTAACTTGGATAGGTTTGTACCCCTTGTCGGACCTGGTTCTACGCTTCATAGCCCATAACGAACGGGGAAGCAGGGTTTCAGGAGGCGCCATTATCTCTTCTATTTGACCATTTGAGTGGAATTTTAATGATACACTCAGCGGAACGTCTTTTCGTCTATCGGCATCATAAAGTGCGATCGAACCGTCTTTGCATACGAGCCTAGACCAAGTCCAATAAGAAAAATCTTGTTCTAAAGCACGGGTACCAAAATTTGAATCGAAGTAACCGTGTCCTCTCCAATTCCATCCTTTTTTATCTATTTCAACATTGATCTCAGCATTTGGAGCAAAAGGCCGCCAAACATGAGAACCGTCGGAAGTTAAACTTACCTCTATGTCTGTGATATGCTTAGGGGTTACGGTGACTGTTCCAATCACTTTATCGAAATGTGGTGTTGACATTTCATTTATCGCTATAATCAATTTTCCATTATTCCAAGTATAAGAACTTGGTCCAACTTGAAGTTGATCTCGGGTTTGCTTCAATGACTCTTCGCCTCGCTCAGTCATAGTCCATCGCCAACCTTTTCCATAGAGGGCAACATTTATGCAACAGTGGTTGTGAGGTTCTTTTCGTCCTGACCAGGCGTACCAGGGAGAAAAAACTGAGCCGATAAAGCCAATGACAGAAATTGCCCTCGTGCTATCATAAGAAAGACCATCTACATACCACCAGGCGTAGCCGTTCGAAGGCACTTCTAAATTGAAGTTTGGTCTTTCATTATCGCTGCGGCCGCGTGCCGCCCTGATAAAAGAGCCATTGGAATTCCTGGGCCCGGGTGAACTCCTCCTCCTGTCAGAAGCAGTCCTTGAATTTTTACTTGTGCTTGAGGTCTCAGGAAGGTCGTCATCAATTTTCGTGGGTTCAGCCCGTAAAGTGAACCGTTCGATGCTGGGAAAAGTTCGTTGAAGTTTTTTGGCGTGGTTAATGCCTCGAAGGGAGGATGTGGGTTGAAGTTTAACCCCATGCTTTTCAGATTTTTGAAAGTTCTTTCGTGGCATAATTTGAATTCCTCTTCTTGGCTAAGTTCATTATTTGATAGTGGCGCAGCATTCATGATAATTTCAAATCTATTTGCCTTACCTGATCTAATGGGGTCGTGTGAGTCTTGAGCACATACGTATAGTGTTGGGTCTGCGGGCATTCTTCCAGCAGCAATATCTTTAAATTCAGATCTATAAACTTTGTTAAAAAATACATTATGATGTGCTAGGTTATTTAAAGAAGGCTTAGCGGCAAACGTCCATACATATGCTGATAAAGAACGATCATCTACACTTTTTCGATGTATCAATTTATTAAGTTTTTTGCCTAAAAGTCCAGTAAACAGAGCATTTGGATCTCCATTGTAAATTACGTAATCACAAAAAACCTCTTCGCCGTTACTTAATCTTATTCCTTGTATTTTTTCCTTGGTTACTAAAATTTCTGATACCGTATTATTAAAATGAAAACGCGCCCCGCGTTTCTCCGCAAGTTCTGTAATTTTCTGCGATAATTTATGCATCCCACCATCTATTCTCCAAACTCCTAGTGATTCCGCATACCATATTAGGGATAATATAGCGGGAGAATCAAATGGGGAACCACCTACATAGGTTGCATATCTAGAAAATAATTGACGCAGGCGTTCGTCACTAAAGTGTGCATTTACTAATTGAGCCAGCGTACGCTTTGGAAGTAAGGCTGGAATAATTTTCCATACTTTTTTAAAGGACTTGCTAATTGTATTGGTGACGGATGGGCTAGGGTTATTAAGGATTGGTAGATTAAAACTTTCATAAAGATTCTTAGTTAGATTATGGAAATTTTTAAATTCCTCAGCGGACTTAAGTCCTCCAAAATTTTTGATGGTTTCGTAATTTTGGTCTAGGTTTGAGTTAAGGTCCAATACAGCCCCATCTGGCCAAAAATGTCGAGCAAGAAGTGGTTCACGTTTTAGGGGCAGATGATCCTCGATTACTTCATCAACGGCTTTGAAAAGATTATCAAATACATGTTTTAGTGTAAATACAGTTGGTCCGGCATCAATAGGACCAATAGGACTGCTGACCGTTCGCATTTTGCCACCTGGCATATCGTGAGCCTCAAACACGTCAACTGTGTACCCCTGATGAGCAAGCTGTAATGTCGAGGCTAACCCGCCAATTCCCGCACCAACCACAACAATCCTAGTTTTTTTCATAATTTCCACTTATCTTTAGTCAAGGCTACTATTGACACATAAAGATAAAGTGTCCAATATAATTTACACTTTTTTAAAAAATAATACTGGGACCAAAACGGAGTATTTAGCGTGGAGAGGTCTATGAAAATTTCTGAGCGAATAGAGAGAAGTTTAATCGAGGTTCTTAACAGAGCTCGGTTAGAGCCTGCGCCACCTAAACTAGCCGCAGCATTAAATTATTCTGTTTTTCCTGGTGGAGCACGGGTGAGACCGCAACTTGCGTTATCGGTTTCAATAGCCTGCGGTGACGATAATCCAGAATTGAGTAATGCCTCCTCTATTGCAATTGAATTAATTCATTGCGCTAGTTTAATTCATGATGATCTTCCTTGTTTTGATGATGCTAATTTGAGAAGAGGAAAACCATCTGTTCACAAGGCTTTTGATGAACCTATTGCTGTTCTCTCTGGTGATGCTTTAATTATGATGGCGTTTGAAGCTCTTGGAATCGCATCAGAAAAAACGCCCAACCGGCTTCCAGCTTTAATAGCGTCATTAGGTAGATCTGGAGGAGTGCCTTTTGGAATTTGTTCAGGCCAAGGTTGGGAAAGTGAGCCTAAAATTAATTTGAGTGCGTATCATCAATTAAAAACGGGTTCTCTGTTTGTTGCGGCGACTCAAATGGGCGCTATCTCGGCGGGTGAAGATCCTGAGCCTTGGCAAGAGTTAGGAGCGCGAATCGGTGAAGCGTTTCAAGTAGCTGACGACGTAAGAGATGCACTAGAGGAAGCACAAGAAATTGGAAAACCAACAGGCCAAGATCTTGCAAAGAATAGACCAAACGCAGTTACTCAATTGGGTATTGACGGTGCTATAGAGAAACTTCAAGATATCTTAAGTGGAGCAATTTCTTCCATTCCGTCTTGTCCTGGAGAGGCTGCTCTCTGCGAAATAGTTAGAAAACAGGCAGCTTTATTAACACCTATAAATTATAAAAAACAGAATATTTAAAGAATAAATTTGTTCGTTTGTATTCGTGTTTGACTATTTGTTAATTGTTTGGCCCCGAAGTTTGAGAGATTATTTTGCTTTTTAAATTTAAACGATATTTTGTTGACTGGCGTAATCAGTTGGTTATGTCTCAAAAGTTCCAAAAATGGGCAGGAAATACTCCTATTATTCGCGTAATTGCTCGAAAAGAGGGAGAGAAAATTTATGATTTGATGGCTGGTTTTGTTTATTCTCAAACGCTATTAGCGATGGTTGAACTCAATATTTTTTACATTCTCAATGGTGGAGCTCTTTCGGCCGAAGATCTGTCAAGTAGAGTTGGAGTCTCAAAACCCAATATTAGTATGTTATGTCGATCAGCAACCGCTATTGGCATATTAGAAACTGTCGGAGACGATGAATACGCATTGTCTAGGTTGGGTGCGTCAGTACTGGGAGTGCCTGGGTTAATTGAGATGATTCGGCATCACCGTTTATTCTATGAGGATTTGGCAGATCCCGTCGGTTTATTAAAAAACAAGATTGAGACCCACATGAGTAAATATTGGCCGTATGTCTTGAATGATGAGCGGCAAGGATATGTAGAGCCGAAAGTAGCTGCAATATATTCAGATTTGATGCGTTCGTCCCAAAAGTTAGTTTCTGAAGAAACACTAAGGCTTATTTCGTTTTCGTCGACAAAACGATTATTGGATATCGGTGGTGGAACGGGTGCGTTTATTGAAGAAGTTTCCAAGGTCGCTTCAGGTGCATCTTTCTGCTTGTTTGACTTACCTGAGGTGGCTGAAAAAGCAAAATCACTACCTTTCTTTCAAAATGAAGATTCTCAGTTTGAGATTCTTGGTGGAAACTTTTTAGTTGATGATATTCCGGAGGGTTTTGATACAATAACTCTCATCCGTGTGCTATACGATCATAACGATGATGTTGTTAGTCCATTATTAAGAAAGGTTTATGAAGCCCTTCCTGAGGGTGGTAGAGTTATTATTTCAGAACCAATGTCAGGTGATAAAAAACCCATTCGGTCCGGTGACTCATATTTTGGATTTTACACCACTGCTATGTCAACTGGCCGACCCCGATCTCCCAAAGAACATACATACTTTCTCAAAGAAGCGGGCTTTAAAGTTGTTAAAAAACATAGAGGAACCCGCGAATTTGTTACTCAAGTAATTACTGCTCATAAATAGTCGTAATTATTTTTAAAAAATGTGTCTAATTTTATTGACAACTAAAAGTGTCAGGTTAGAATGACAATAGACAAACTGTACAAATTGTCGCAGGTCAAAGGTTAGGGAAATAACATAACGATGAAAACTAACGCTGTTATAATGAACGGACCCAGGAACCTTTCAGTTGAATCCTTGGTCGTTGATGAACCAAAAGATGGCGAAGTCGTAGTGGATATTAGCTTTTCAGGTATATCGACTGGAACTGAGAAATTATTTTGGACTGGCGAGATGCCTCACTTTCCTGGGATGGGCTATCCTTTAGTTCCCGGTTACGAATCCGTAGGTGAAGTTGTTGCAGTATCTTCAGACGCAAGTTTTAAAGTTGGTGATTCTGTTTTTGTGCCGGGTGCAAATTGTTTTGGGGATATAAAAGGTTTATTTGGAGGAGCCGCTAAAACAGTTGTAACCTCTGCGTCGAGAATAATTAAAATTGATCCAGGTATGGGTTCAGATGGCGCTCTTTTTGCTCTTGCAGCTACCGCCCGTCATGCTATCGCGGGTTTTGGTAATGAGCTTCCAGATTTAATTGTTGGTCATGGTGTTTTGGGGCGTCTTCTGGCACGGCTGGCTGTGATTGCTGGAGGTAGTGCGCCTACTGTTTGGGAAACCAACATAGAACGTATGGGTGGTGCATTAGGTTATCAAGTTATGAATCCGAATGTAGATAAGCGACGAGATTATAAGTCTGTGTATGATGTTAGTGGCGACCCTACTATCATTAACGAATTGGTAGGGCGAATATCTAAGGGGGGCGAAATTGTGTTGGCGGGATTCTATCCTGGGAACATTAACTTTGCTTTTCCTGCAGCATTTATGAAAGAGGCGCGCTTGAGAGTATCAGCAGAGTTTAACGCTGAGGACGTTAGTGTGACTAGGTCATTGATCGAAGCTGGGGATCTTTCGCTAAATGGTCTCGTAACAAATACGGAATTTACCAAAGATGTGGTAAAAGCATATGAGAATGCATTTAACGATCCTAAGTGTTTAAAAATGGTACTAGATTGGAGAAAAGCAGCATGACTTTAGATGTTCCAAATTTGAAAAATGAAAGCTTAGATAATCACCACGAACGGCTTCGAGCTGAGGCAAATGAGGATATTGATGACATCCCTGTTCAAGAGGCGAAAAAGAAAACTCAGATTATAGCAATATATGGAAAAGGTGGAATCGGCAAATCGTTTACCTTGGCAAATCTTAGCTGTATGATGGCTGAGCTAGGAAAGCGAGTGCTGTTAATTGGATGCGATCCTAAGTCAGATACTACTTCTTTATTATTTGGTGGTAAGGCTTGTCCAACAATTATTGAAACTTCAACGAAAAAGAAATTAGCTGGCGAAGAAGTCAAAATAGGCGACGTTTGTTTTAAACGAAATGGCGTATTCGCAATGGAGCTTGGGGGCCCTGAAGTTGGCCGAGGCTGTGGAGGCCGAGGCATTATTCACGGTTTCGAATTGTTGGAAAAACTTGGTTTTCATGATTGGGATTTTGATTATGTGCTTCTTGATTTTTTAGGCGACGTTGTTTGTGGTGGATTCGGTCTTCCAATAGCACGAGACATGGCCCAAAAAGTAATTTTGGTGGCGTCAAACGACTTACAGTCTCTGTATGTCGCAAATAATGTTTGCTCGGCAGTTGAATACTTTCGAAAACTTGGAGGTAACGTTGGTGTGGCCGGTTTAGTGATAAATAAGGACGACGGAACTGGCGAGGCTGCAGCGTTTGCTGAAACAGTGCGAATACCCGTTTTGGCTGCTATTCCTCAGGATGAGGATCTCCGTCGTAAGTCTGCAAATTACCAAATTGTTGGATCTTCAAAGTCCCAGTGGGGAGAGTTATTTACTGAATTGTCGGTAAATGTTGCAGAGGCTCCGCCCGTAAGACCGAGCCCTGTGAACCAAGATGGTTTGCTGAGTCTTTTTGATGCGAGTGAAACAGGCGGCGATTACGAGCTTGAGCCTGCTACCGATCAGGATATGAGAGGTAAATATTCTGAACCAAAAGCCTCTTTAGAGGTTATTTATGATGATGCAGTTTGAAAAGTGGTAATTTATTGAGAAGTATCTATTTATGAGCAAAGAGTTAAGTTATGATATGGTAGATCAAACGGAGGTTCTGAATGGAACCCCAAACGATATTGCTGGCCTGTCAGTTAAATCTTTACCTACGGACGGAATGGGATGTCATGCTGGGTCTGATCAAATGGAGGCTGCGGCCCGAGCAGCAGGTAAGTCAGATATTTTGGATCAATATGCGAAAGACTATCCACAAGGTCCGCATGACAAACCTCAAAGTATGTGTCCTGCGTTTGGTTCTCTACGAGTTGGTCTTCGTATGAGAAGGGTGGCAACTGTTTTATCAGGTTCTGCCTGTTGCGTTTATGGTTTGACGTTTGTATCCCATTTTTATGGGGCTAGGCGATCTGTTGGATACGTGCCATTTAATTCTGAGTCTCTTGTTACGGGTAAACTATATGAAGATATAAGAGATGCCGTTCATAAAATGGCTGATCCAGAAAAGTATGACGCCATAGTTATAACAAATTTATGTGTACCAACGGCATCAGGGGTTCCACTTAGATTGTTACCTGACGAAATTGATGGTGTTCGAATTATTGGTATAGATGTTCCGGGTTTCGGTATTCCTACCCATGCCGAAGCCAAAGATGTTTTAGCAGGGGCAATGTTAAATTATGCTCGAAAAGAAGTTGAGTCTGGACCAGTTTCCATGCCTGCAACGGGGAAGTCTAGCCGACCAACCATTGCTTTACTCGGTGAGATGTTTCCAGCTGACCCAGTTATGATAGCTGCAATGCTTGATCCTCTTGGACTGGCCATTGGTCCGACGGTGCCGTGTCGAGAGTGGAGGGAACTTTATTCAGCGCTGGATTGTGGTGGTGTAGCAGCAATTCATCCGTTCTATACTGCCGCAGTAAGAGAATTTGAAGCTGCCGGTCGACCTGTATTTGGGTCGGGGCCTATTGGAGTAGAGGGAACTAGTGCTTGGCTCGACTCCGTGGGAGAAAATTTCTCTATTGCAAAAGAAAAAGTGTCCATCGCCAAAAATAAATTTCTTCCATCAATTAAAAGTGCTTTATCTTCTGCTAGAATTAATGGGACCATCACGTTGTCTGGTTATGAAGGATCTGAATTACTTGTGGCAAGGCTTCTAATTGAAAGTGGGGCTGATATCCCATATGTTGGAACGGCTTGTCCAAAAACGAAATGGACGCAAATAGATCAAAATTGGTTAGAGGCCCGTGGAACTAAAGTTAAGTTTAGAGCAAGTTTGGAGGACGACTGTGCGGCTATGGAGGCGATAAAACCCGACCTAGCCGTTGGCACAACTCCGGTTGTTCAAAAAGGAAAAGAATTAGGCATCCCTTCGCTTTATTTTACAAACTTGATCTCAGCGAGGCCGCTTATGGGTCCTGCAGGGGCAGGTAGTCTTGCACAAGTAATCAACGCAGCTATGGGTAATAAAGACCGAATGCATGCGATGAAGAGTTTCTTTGGTGGAGTAGGTCATGGTGACACCGCAGGGATCTGGGAGAGCAAACCGAATGTTAATCCAACCTTTAGGGCTCATCAAGAGAAGAAGCTAGAAAAACGCGCACGCGCAGCAAAAGCCGCGGAGATGATATAATGTTGGTTCAGGATCATGATAGAGCGGGTGGGTATTGGGGCGCAGTTTATGCATTTTGCGGTGTAAAGGGTATTCAGGTAGTTATCGATGGTCCGGTAGGCTGTGAAAATTTACCAGTCACTTCCGTTTTGCATTATACAGATGCACTGCCTCCGCATGAATTACCGATTGTTGTAACCGGCTTGGGAGAGGAAGAGCTTGGTCGGGAGGGAACAGAAGGATCGATGAAAAGAGCATGGGGAACATTAGATCCAGTTCTACCCGCTGTTGTCGTGACGGGATCAATTTCTGAAATGATAGGTGGCGGTGTGACGCCTGAAGGGACAAATATAGAAAGGTTTTTGCCTCGAACTATCGATGAGGATCAGTGGCAGTCTGCTGATCGTGCTATGACATGGCTTTTTACTAATTATGGAATGACAAAAGGTCGAATGCCAAAAGAGGCAAAAAGGCTAGAGGGGTCTAAGCCACGTGTCAACATTCTTGGTCCTATGTATGGAACTTTTAACATGCCGTCAGATCTAGCTGAGATAAGACGGCTAGTCGAAGGCATTGGCGCTGAAGTCAATATGGTGATGCCTTTAGGGATGCATTTGTCTGAGATGAATAAACTTGTTAATGCTGATGTGAATATTGTTATGTATCGAGAGTTTGGTAGGAATTTGGCGGAGATACTGGACAAACCATATTTACAGGCTCCAATTGGACTGGATAGTACAACAAAGTTTCTTAAAAAGCTTGGAGAATTGCTCGAACTCGAATCAGAACCATTTATTGAACAGGAAAAACACTCAACTATTAAACCAGTTTGGGACCTTTGGCGTTCTGTGACACAAGATTTTTTCGCAACAGCAAGTTTTGCAATCGTCGCTAATGAAACTTATGTTCGGGGAGTAAGAAAATTTTTAGAGGATGACCTTGGTTTGCCTTGTGCGTTTGCGGTCGCCCGGAAAGCAGGATCCAAGACAGATAATGAGGAAGTTCGAAAACTTATGGCAGAAAACCGACCTTTAGTCATAATGGGTTCAATAAATGAAAAAATGTATATGGCCGAATTAGGACAAGGTTTTGGTCCCAAGCCAGCATTTATTCCTATGAGTTTTCCTGGCGCGGCAATCAGGCGAGCTACGGGAACGCCTGTGATGGGTTACGCTGGAGCGACATATTTATTACAAGAAGTTTGTAATGGGTTGTTCGATGCACTATTTCATGTACTTCCACTTGGTACAGAAATGGATAGTACTCAGGCGACACCAACAAAATTAATAAAAGATTTTCCGTGGGATGAGGACGCCCGGGACTTCTTAAACAAAATTGTTGAAAAGCATCCAGTTCTCACAAGAATTTCTGCAGCCAAATCGTTGCGAGATGCTGCTGAGAAATCAGCATTAGATAACGGCGCAGAACGAGTTGTACTTGAGACAATTATGGCATTGCAGTCACAAGAAAAATTAGAAATAGGAAAGGAAAAATAATGGTAACTAGAATTTCTAAGGATTTCCCCAGTCGCCGTCGAAATACTCGGATTTGGGAGTATCGGATTTATTTTACTTTAATTTTCCTTGTTGGTTTGGTTCCAGCAACTATCCACTGTTTTTTAGCTCGATTGGGAGTACTAGAAAGAGGCGTGGGTTGGAATGGAATTATACGGTGTGCGTGGGATAAAGCGCGAACTTACACGCCGATGATATTTTCTGCATGACAAGCGGAGCAAAAAATTCTTTTCACTCTTTTGGGTGGAAGAATCGTTGGTGGAATATTCTTTCCACCAATGTCAAGCCCATGAGGAATCATGGGGTCAGTCAAATCCGGAGGATGTTCAATGGCTGGAAACAATGACCTGTCTTTATCAGGTTTAACAGATGACCAAGCGCAAGAATTGCACAGTGTGTATATGAGCGGGTTATGGGTATTCACACTCATAGCTGTAGTGGCTCATATCGCAACGTGGATTTGGCGCCCTTGGTTCTTTTTCGGTTGAGGAGTTAAAATATGAGTCAATTTTACAAAATATGGCAGATATTTGACCCCCGTCGCGTGTTTGTCGCGCAGGGTGTCTTTCTCTTCTTACTAGCAGCACTTATTCATCTGGTGCTGTTGAGTACCGAACACTTCAATTGGTTTGAGCAAGCTGCCAGAATGGGCGGCTAGTTTTAACTAAAGGAACGCTGTGGGCGGGAGTACCAATCCCCCCGGTAACCGCCCACGGCAATAATGGAAACTGCTCCGAAATCGTAGGGGCTAACAGGGCATGGAGGTCACGAAATGGCGTTGCTCAGTTTTGAGAGAAAATATCGTGTTCCTGGAGGAACGTTAATAGGTCGTGA
>MDTB01059960.1_pt1 | contig 20502 bp, 17 predicted proteins | sample 811161 | NCBI WGS metagenome assembly MDTB01 (sample SAMN05326650, study PRJNA326480) | marine metagenome | isolation source: seawater | place: Mediterranean Sea | collected 2009
AGAATTAATATTTACTTTTGCCTACAAGAAAGTTTTCACATACCTTCTTCCTGATAATTTGGCGCCGCAAGGTCTTATTCAACTACTTTCAACCGATTATAAAATTGCGGTTTCATTTGTCATTCTTGTTATTGTATTACTCATCAGACCTACCGGAATTTTTAGTGGAAAAACAATATGAGTATTAGCCTAAGAAAAATTGCGTTGATCTTCTTAATGAGTTTTGCGCTGATACTTGTCGGCACTTTGCAAAGTTGGAACGTAGCTCTCGCTATTTTCAATATGTGCATTATTTCTGCGATTATGGCCTTAGGGGTAAACATTCAATGGGGTTACGCAGGTTTATTTAACGCTGGAATAATGGGTTTCACAATGGTTGGGGGTTTAGCAGTAGTGCTGGTTTCAATACCCCCAGTCCCTGAAACTTGGGCCGTCGGCGGTACTAAAGTTTTGTTAGGTTTTTTACTTTTAATACTCACTACACTCGCTTCAATAATGACTTGGCTTAAAACATCAAAGTGGAAAAAGTATCGATACCTTCCAACGATTATAGCAATTTTGATTGGATACTTCTTAATACGATTAACGACTGGACCTGCAATAGAAGCAATAGAAAATACTGAAGCTGCAAAAACCGGATACCTTGGTGGCATGGGTTTACCAGTTTTATTTTCATGGATCGTCGGAGGTTTTTTTGCAGCTGGGATCGCATGGGTTATTGGGAAAATCACTCTTGAGCTTCGAAGCGATTATTTAGCAATAGCTACTCTAGGTATATCCGGAATAATACTATACATAATAAAAAATGAAGAATGGCTGACAAGAGGAGTAAAAAATGTTAATGGTATTCCGCGACCCGTTCCATATGAAATAAACCTTCAAAATGAAATCTGGTTCCAAAATCTGACTACTTTGATCGGTCTCCCTATAAGAGAGTTCTCTAGTATCTTTGTTAAATGTTGTTACTCGTTACTTTTCCTTATCGTTCTTCTTATATTTCTCTGGCTCTCCGAAAAAGCGCTTCGTTCTCCCTGGGGACGTATGATGAGAGCAATAAGAGATAACGAAACTGCAGCAAAGGCCATGGGAAAAAACGTATCCAAAAGACATCTACAAGTATTTGTCCTTGGATCTGCAATGATTGGTGTTGCGGGAGCAATGATGACCACCCTTGAAGGACAATTTACACCCATGTCTTTTACTCCATTAAGATATACGTTTGTAGTCTGGGTTATGGTAATTGTTGGCGGCTCTGGAAACAACTTTGGAGCAATTCTAGGTGGCTTTTTAGTTTGGTTCTTTTGGATTGAATCAGAACCAATCGGAATCTGGCTTATTAACAATTCTACAGCTATCCTTTCTAACGATCACCCTATTCGTACTCATCTCCTTGAGAGCGTATCTCATATGAGATATATGACTATGGGAGCAATACTTTTACTTGTTCTTAGGTTTTCACCCAAGGGGCTAATTCCTGAGGAGAAACTTTAAATAGAACTCTAAAATGTGATTTACTTTAGGTCATTTGTAGTTCCAAACTAGCCTAATTAATTCGTGCGAATATTTTAAAATATGTTTGGCTTTTAGCAAGGTAAAGTTAGAGCTATTCTAAAGCAAGAGAATTCATTTACAAAGTGTCTTTGCCATTAACCAAAGCTGCTATTAAAGATTAGTTACCAGGTACAAAAAAATTCAATATCCCTCTAAAAATAATAAAATTCAATTGCGTTAAGAAGATTTGAGATATATCTTTTTTTAACGATGTTGCCTGCATGGGTGAAGCTTAATAAAAAAATTGCGGTACTAATTAATGTCCAACTATTCAAATCTTAAAATTCAATCAGTATATGATGCTCGACGAATTGCAAAAAAAAAATTACCACAAATGGCATTCGATTACTTCGACGGAGCAGCATTAACAGAGCATGGGGAATCTTTATCTCGGACAGCCATTCGGGACATAAGGTTGTTACCGAGAGTATTAGAGCCGTCCTCGAGAAAGGATATCTCGTCAGAAATACTGGGATTAAACCCTCTGATTCCGTTCGGAATAGCCCCAATGGGAATGTGTAATCTATGCCACCCTAAAGCAGACTATTTTATTGCAAAGCTTGGCTCAAAATTTAAAACCCCCGTATGTTTTTCAACTATGGCTTCTTCTTCTCTAGAGAATACATTCAAGCAAGCTAACGGTTTTGGTTGGTTTCAATTATATGTTGATGATGATACGGAGGCAGGGCTACGCCTCGCTAAACGAGCATCGGATGCAGGTTATGACACCCTTATTCTTACAGTTGATGTGCCCGCATTAGGGCGAAGACCACGAGAATTGCGTCACAATTTCAGAGTTCCAATGTGGCCTAATTTAGCACAATTCTTTGATTGCGCTCTTCACCCCAAATGGTCTTTATCTATGTTACTTAACGGTGGTTCCCCCGAACCAGCAAATTTTAAGGGAATGCCAACTTTTAGAAGAGACAGGCCGCGGGCAGGAGCTGACTGGAATTTCTTAGAAAGACTCCGCAAAAGCTGGACAGGAAACCTTATTGTAAAAGGCGTCTTAAACCCCGACGATGCTATAAAAATTAAAAATCTTGGAATTGATGCTATCTATGTATCGGGACATGGCGGAAGGCAACTTGATAGCCTTCCACCACCAATTATTCAGCTTCAGAAAATTAGATCCATAATTGGTCCAAAATATCCGCTAATTTTTGACTCAGGCATAAGAAATGGAGAAGATATTGTAAAAGCATATGCTTCTGGCGCAAATTTTGTAATGCTTGGAAGACCAGTGCTCTATGCGATTGCAGCGGATGGAGATCGAGGTTTAAAAACAATTTTTGATTTAATGTGTAAAGAAATCGAAGTCACCTTATCGCAAATAGGTATAAATAAGATTTCTGAAGCTGGCCCTACAAATTTATCGTAACTTTTTTAAGTCGGCACTCGTTTCTAAAAACTATAGGTGGCAGACAACTTCACAACATCTTGATCTATGTATGGATAGAGAAAATCTTTCATCGTTTTGGCCTCGTACAAAACGACTCTTCCTCCCACGCTTAACGAATCCGTTAGATCATAATCTACTGTTAGCGACGAGACTGAGCTAGCATCTCCATTAAACTTACTGTGTAGAATTGCTGCAGAAAGTAAATCGTTTAAAGTATTCCACCGAGCTTGAACTAAATATCCTGTTTCTGTTCTGTCAGAGTTCAGGCTAACATCGTGATCATTTATTAAAACTCCATTAAACTCAGTGCCTAAAACAATATCGCTTATACCAGCGTATTCTAAACCAAACCCAAAAACCGTCAAATCATATGGTTCCCACGGTGTCAAAAAGTTTTCAGCCTTGGGAAAAGTTCGACCAGAATGGTACGCCAATTCATATTTAAATAAATATTCAGATCGAGCAAGGTTTCCGCTTATTCCTAATATACTTACCCGATCGTAACCAAAAGTAATCTCGTTATTAGAACTTACTTGATTATTTATTACCATCTCAATTTGATCGGGGCTTTTGATACTGTACTGATCCCAATTCACCTGACCCAAAGTAATAGCAATGTCTCCCCCATTTATTTTAAACTTTGCCCTAAGCATAGTTTCCCAATTCTCTGAAACGTTGCCCCCGACAAATAGAATATCCTGCCCGCCAAATAATACATTAGAGTCAAATGAGCGCCTGTCTGCAGCAACCTTGTCAGCTCCAGCATTAAAAGTAGTTAAGAGTTCTACGATAGAGTAGGATACAGGAATTGAAACTAAAATGGCAGGCACATGTCGACGCATATCTATAAGTTCCGCTTGTCCTGGCCTTGAATTGTCTCTCGGACTCAAAACATCGGTGACTATTATTGAGTCGACCTCACCCCTTGAAATTACTTGATTCCCCAACCTTAACCAAGTTCCAGACTGCAAAGTTAAATCAGCATAAAAGTCTCTCAATTCTGCACTAATTTCTGCTCCATCAAATTCATATCTGCCATCTCTGAAGCTTCCCCATTCAAGCTCCGCCATTCCACCGACTTTAACTCTTAGGTTTTCAGAAATTTTGCGCTTAAATCCGAGATCCATATTGGTGTTAAAACGTTCGACTCCTACTGAATTTCGCAAAAAATAATCACTTGGTTTATTTAACCCATATGATATGCTATTTACAATTGAGCCAGTTAAGTCTTCCTCTCGAGCAGTTTCAAAATTAGCCTTAACATCTACTTCAAAGAAATTTTGCTCGTCTGAAGTCGTCTCAATAACCTCAAAAAAGTTTTCCTCTGCATTTGAAAATGAGTATTCCTGCAACCCGAAACACATTGAACCTAAAGCTAAAAAAGTGTGGGAAAAAACTTTTACTGTAAAGTATCTCATTTCAAATATTATAGTCCCCTTTGCATGGTTTCCACCTCAAACAAAGTATCCTTTACAGAAGTATTATATTTGATTTCTTTTACCTTAAATACACTCGAATGCTGAATTTTCTTATTTTTTGTTGTAACCATTTGAATAGTTTTTGCTGTCCATATACCATCGATTTTTTCAATATCTTTAGCCGTAAAGTATTTGACTTTTTTACCCTTTTTTACATTGATAATACCTCTGACTTGTAAAAAGTTATCTTTTCTTATCCACAAAACAGATTTTAAGTAACCGGTTTTGTCCACTACTTTGTCAGATTTAGGAAGGGCTTCAATTTTCCAGCAATCATAACCGTCAACTACATCGTTCTCTTGAAGAATTTTATAAGTATTATCATTTATATCCAAACCCTCAACATCACTTATAGTAAAATCACTTCCCATCCATGAGCCATCTTTATCCGAAGCAGCAATACGATTGACTTTTTGAAGAGCTGGCAAATAAAGCCAAGAGTCATCCTCTTTTTTTTCATCAAGCCAGTCATAAGACAAAAACGATGTATCTTTTACATCAGCAGGACTAACAAAAAATGACACGGATTTGTCAACATCATCGTATTCTTTTGTATAGAGCTTTATTTCTCTTACTCTTTCTCTCTTCTTCTTATCAATTAATATCATCACATTTGAGGAGATAGCCGAACTTCCATTGTCACGAGTGTCAAATTTTTTCATTATTTGATTTGCTGTCAAAGCATGAACAATTGAGCCTACACCCAAGGCAAAACAAAAAACTGGTATTACAATAAAAAATTTTCCCATCTCTTTCTCCTAAAAAATCTAATTTAAACTAAGCAGGTTCGAGTTCAACTTGACGATTACCCTCATCATTATCAAAAATGTAAAGCAATGCAGGCAACACTATTAAATCGCCAATTAACGCTAAACCCATAATCACTGCTGTGAAAATACCAATATTTACGAATGGGGTAAGCGATCCGAACAGCATTGTTGAAAATCCTAAAACCAAAATAATTGAAGTAAAAATAACTGCTCTTCCAGCCTCATTCATAGCATCTTTAACGGCATTATCGGTACTAAGTCCACGCTTTTTTCCAGATACATATCTCGCGACAACATGTATTGCGTCATCAACAGCGATTCCCATTGTCATTGCACCTACAATTAAAGTTCCTAGGTCTAAATCTATTCCAATTAAGGTTGCAACTCCACCAGCCATTATGATAGGCACAACACTTGGGATAAGTGCTAAAATACCATACTTTACCGACCTAAATAAGACGAAAAAACTTATTCCAATTAAAACTAGAGCAAGAGCAAATGATCGAGGTAAACCCTCATTTACATATTTTTCTTGCGCAGCAAACATTACGCTTGGACCCGTTAACTTGGCATTAAGCTCACCAAAATTTTGTTCAGCATATTTCGCAGTCATATCAAGAAACTTTAACATCTCATTACTAGTCATATTAATAATCGGTAATGTAATTCTAACATACCTATTATCAAAGTCCTTTAAGTCAGATAGATCTTCTTCTGGTCCAGAATTTTCATACATAAACAGAAGTTGAGCTGTCATCTCAGGATTGTCTGGAAGAACATAGAACTCCTCATTATCGCCAGAAAACGCCTTCCTAATTTGTTTTAAAAAATCAAGAAGCGTTGAAGTTTTTTCTGACTCTTTAAGTTCTTCCAGATAACTTTCAAATTTCTCAACTTTAAGCAAAAACGCTGGTTCTTTTGCCCCTTGTTCGGATCCTGAATCAAGTATATATTCAACATTTTGTATGCCCTTAAATGTTTCATCAAAATATTTCATATCTTGGGCAACCCAAGAATTCTGCTTGAAATATCTCACTACATTCGAGTCAACTCTAATATTCGCCACAGTCACTAAACTAAACACGAAAATAATTAGGCTAACGATTCCGATTAATTTTCTATTGTTATATGTAAATTTTGGCAAACCATTTGTCACTTTCGTTGCCCAATCACTTTTGTATGCCCTTTCAGTACGTTTTGATATCTTCTTTGAAAAGCTCAGCAAAGCGGGCAAAGCCGTCATAGAGAAAATAAATATAATCAAGGAAGCGCTAGATGCTAAAGCAGCATATTCACGCACTGGCACAAGCTCTGTTACTGCCAATGCACCGAACCCAATAGAAGTGGTAAGTGCAGTAAAAAATATTGGCTGAAGTAAATTCTCGATCGTTTTTGTCGCAGCATCAAAACCAGAAAGCTCTTTTGACCTTAAATTAAAAAATTCATTCATTACGTGAACACTGACACCCATTCCAATAATCATAAGTGTAGGTGCAAGAGCAGTAGTCATCGGCGTGAAAGCGAAACCAAAAGCCGCTTGGATACCTGTGGTTATTGCAATACAAGAAGCTATAACTACCCATGGATACAACATTCCAGACACCGATCTAAATGTTAAAAATAAAATAATAATCATTATCAAAGCCATTGTTGGATTGATCCAGGCCTGATCTCTTTTACTCAATGTCTCAAACCGCTCTCCAAAAACCTGAACTCCGGCTAGGCGAAGATCATACCCCTGATCCTTGAAACCATTTTCATTTATAAAGTCCATTAAATCTGTAACGACTTTAACCTTGTGATCATTATCATTAGCTCTATACTCTGTCCTGGCCACAATTCTAGTATTTTGAAGATCTGAAGATACGAGAGTGTCTATTGCCAAAGGTTCTCCAAGGATAGTTTTACGAGCTTTTAAAAGCGTTTCCGGATCATCATCTAGGTTTTTAGGCTCCTCAAACAAATCATCAGTTACAAGCATGTCGTTATCGTTGTGTGTGTACTGATATTTTGATAGACTTCTGACTTGAGTAACAATTTCATGGTCTTCCAACATTTCCGAAATCATGCTAATCATTCTAATAGTCTCAGGCTCAAATATATCTTTGTCGCCTGGTCGAGCAGTTATTCCAATAGCCATATATTCAGAGTCGCCAAACATATCCTGCATTTCGTAAAACGCTTTTAGATCTGGATCATCCTCTAAAAACCAAATTTCGCTTGAATTGTTATAGGGAGGAGGGTTAGTTATAATTGTACCAACAGATATTATCATTGTGACGACAGTTAGAATTAATACTAACCATCTATTCTTCGTGACAAAATGCGCCCACTTGGCAGAAAAATTTTCCATAATCAATCCTCAATAAAAGTTGATAAAATTATTAGTTTAAAAAGTAAACTTTCTTTTTTCTACGTTTTTTACCGAAAATTACAACCAGTTTTTAACAAGCTTACGTTTAGTAATGCAAACCTCATTGCCATACAAAGAATGTGCGAGTATAGCCATAAGTTCTAGCATAATAACAATCATTACTATTAGTAAATAATTTAGGTGCGACAAAAAAAACAGCCCTATTGTTTGAATTTGTCGTGACAAAAATATTTAAAGGTTTATTTATGTGAAAAAAGAGAATTGGAGAAAATATATGCCTGGCTTATTAACAGATGTCGATCCTAATGGTTTACTTGAATATTCAGTCGTCTTTACTGACCGCTCATTAAATCACATGTCAAAATCCTTTCAAAAAGTTATGACGGACATTTCACAAAATTTAAAGTCAGTTTATAATGCTGAAAGTGTTATTGTTATCCCAGGTGGTGGAACCTTTGGCATGGAAGCGATTGCAAGACAATTCGCAGCACAAAAAAAATGCTTGGTGCTCAGAAATGGCTGGTTTAGCTACAGATGGAGCGAGATTATTGAAAAGAGCGAACTTAGCACCGAAGTAAAGGTTTTAAAGGCAAAACGTAGTACAGATAATTTTAATGCTGCATTTACACCTGTTGACTTAGAAACCGCTAAGTCTGAAATTGTATCGCATAGGCCTCACGTGGTTTTCGCTCCACATGTTGAGACATCTGCAGGTATTATTCTCCCAGACAGCTATCTAAAAGAAATTGCCGACGCTACTCATTCCGTAGGGGGCCTGTTTATTTTGGACTGCGTCGCATCAGGTGCAATGTGGGTAGACATGAAAAATCTAGGAATTGACGTTTTGCTAAGTGCCCCTCAAAAAGGCTGGTCAGCATCTCCTTGCAGCGGTTTGGTAATGCTCAGCGAAAATGCAAGAAATCACATTGAACATACCAAAAGCAACAGCTATGTATGCGATTTATTTAAATGGTTAAAGATAATGGAAGCGTACGAGCAGGGTGGGCACGCCTATCATTCAACCATGCCTACCGACTCGCTTTTAAAATTTCGCGATACGCTTATTGAAACTAAAGAGTATGGTTTTGAAAGAACGAAAAAAGAACAAATTGATTTAGGAAGAGAAGTACGAACTTTGCTTGAAAGTCACGGGTTTAAAAGTGTTGCCTCCGAGAATTTTAAAGCACCTAGCGTTGTTGTTAGTTTTACAGACGATCTAAATATTAAAAATGGTAAATTGTTTAGTGAGCAAGGTATTCAAGTTGCTGCCGGTGTCCCCCTTGAATGTGATGAAGGAAACAATTTTATGACTTTTCGAATTGGGCTATTTGGTTTGGATAAGCTACACAATCGATCAAGAACCGTTAAATATCTCGAAAAAGCCCTCAATGCAATCGTCAAAAAGCAAAAAGCGCAGTAAAATTCTAAACCTTTTCTTTTAGAAGAGCTAAATCTGTAAAAGCTTAAAAAAATTACAGACTTCCTCTTTTGTTAAAAATATCTTGACTAATTTTATCAAGAATAATAGTTAATCTCCATTGGTAATTTAGAAAAGAGTTAAGAATGCAACTTAAAATTAAAAAAATTTTTTTTGTCTTTTACTTCATATTAATGTCGTCAGTTCCAAATATAATTTTTTCACATAAAATATCTGCCCAAGAATTAAACGTTTATTCTCACAGACAACCATTCTTAATTGAACCTTTTCTACAGGAATTTACAAAAAAAACTGGAGTAAAAATTAACGTAGTCTACGCTTCAAAAGGTCTTGCTCAAAGATTAAAATCAGAAGGAAAAAGTAGTCCCGCAGACTTAATTCTGACAGTAGATATTGGCAGACTTTACATTTATGAAGATATGGGACTCTTAGCGCAAACGAACTCAGTCACTCTTCAAAGGAATATACCGATACACTTAAGAAGTGATACAAACACTTGGTTCGCACTTTCAAAAAGAGCACGCATAATAGTTGCGTCATCTAGAAGAGTTAAAAAAAATTCAATCCAAACCTTTTTGGATCTAGCAAAACCTGAATGGAAAGGACGAATTTGTTCTAGACCAGGAAGTCACGTTTATAATAGGGCTTTAATAGCCTCTATGATAGCAGCACATGGAAAAGAAGATGCAGAAAAATGGGCTGAAAATTTAGTTGATAATTTAGCAAGGAGACCTCAAGGAAACGATCGAGCACAGGTTAAAGCAATACACGAAGGACAATGTGATGTAGCGATAATAAACAACTATTACTACGGAAAACTTAAGTACTCTGACAATAAAGATGAAAGAAATTGGGCGTCGAAATTGCTTCTAATTTACCCAAACCAGAACGCTAATGAACGGGGAGCACACATTAATATTTCTGGCGGCGGCGTGGCTAAATTTTCAAAAAATAAAGATTTAGCAGTTTCCTTTCTAGAGTTTCTTTCTGAAGAGTATGCACAAAAACTGTATGGTACTATTAATTTTGAATATCCTGTTAATCCTAACGTATCGCCGTCAAATGAACTTATAAGTTGGGGCGACTTCAGAGAAGACAAATTACCAATCTTTAGAATTGCAGAATTGTCCAGAGAAGCACAAAAAATTATCGATCGGGTAGGCTGGTAATACTTATTTTGACAATGTATTTTAAACTCAATTCTTGGTCTATATTTATAATTCTCTTAACAGGCTTAATTATGTGCCCGCTGTTTTGTCTTCTTTTAATAAGCATCGGTAGTAGTGATGGTTTATGGCTTCACCTTTATGAAACTGTTTTAGCCAAGTATGTTCTTAATACCGTAAGTTTAATGGTGGGTGTGGGTTTTTTTACTTTTCTAATTGGAGTGACCACTGCGTGGATAGTTACCACTTATAACTTTCACCTAAAAAAATTCTGCGATTTCGTGTTATTGCTTCCAGCCGCATGTCCAGCATACTTGATAGCCTATGCATACACCGATTTCCTTGAATATGCCGGACCACTTCAAGGCTTTCTACGACAAATTACCGGTTGGACGTCCTCAGCCGACTATTATTTTCCAGAAATTAGGTCTTTAGGTGGAACAATATTTGTGCTATCCTCCGTATTATATCCTTACGTATATATTCTGAGCAGAACTGCGTTTCGACAAACTCCTTCAAGCCTCCTGGACGTATCAAAAATATATGGTAAAAGTACGTTTTGGTATCTAAGTCTACCATTGGCCAGACCGGCCATTATTGTTGGCTTAGCCCTCGTAAGTATGGAAGTTATATCTGATTTTGGTACGGTAGAATACTTTTCTTTGCAAACCCTAACCTTAGGAATATTCAACGTATGGATTGGGATGAATAATATTACTGCAGCCGCACAAATCGCCGTATTTACTTTTATCTTTATAATAGGTCTACTCATACTAGAACTAAAATTCCGAGCGAACAAGCGGTTCAACAATACAACAAATAGAAGTGTCTTTATTCAACCCAAAAGAGTGAACTTAAGATTTAGCGCATTTCTTGTAACATTATGTCTCTTACCTGTTATGTTCGGTTTTATAATTCCTGTTAGTATCCTTCTATCAAATATTATTGGAAACTTTTCATTTTATAAGATTTTAGAACTTTGGATTGTTCTAAAAAATACCGTTTTTATTGCATTTATTGGCTCCCTTCTTATAATATTAATTGCTACATTTATTGTCTGCGCTACAGCTACAAACAGACTAAAATTTTTGCCAGTCATTGCCCATCTATCAGCAACTGGATACGCATTTCCAGGTACAATGCTTGCAATTGGTGTTTTAGTTACTGTTGGCTTTATTGACGAAATAATCGAGCTAAGTACCTCAATAAATTTATATAGTGAGGCTCCTTACTACCTTAGCGGAACAATTCTAGTTCTATTATTCGCCTACGTGGTGAGGTTCAATGCTGTTGGATACGGATCTATCTTATCTGGAATAAGCAAAACACCTCCAAATTTGATATCTGTCAGTAAAACTTTAGGTGCTTCGCCCAGCAGTACGATAAACATAATACTAATCCCTTTACTTAAAAAGTCGATTGTCGCTGGAGGCTTATTAGCCTTTGTTGACATTATGAAAGAACTTCCAATGACCCTGCTATTGAGACCTTTCAATTTCGAGACTCTAGCTACCTACACATATCAATACGCTAATTACGAATTAATGGATGAGGCGTCTTTTCCAGCGCTACTAATAATCTTAGTTGGATTGATACCAATTATGTTTTTGAATAAATATCTTCGCAGTTAAAATTGTTTAGCATTCTCGAATACTTTTTCACCCAAAGATCCAGATCGTTCGATATACTTTTTATAAATCGGAGCTGATTTTTCTTTCCAATATTCGATATCATCCTGTGATAAATAAAATATGCTCATTCCCTTTTCTTGTGCTTCTAAAAATACTTTCGCTTCCAATTCGTTTATCTTTTCAAAAAACTTCTTTTCAGCTTTGTCTGCAGCGTCAGTAATTATGTTTCTATTTCTGAAATTAAGAACATTCCACCAATCGGAGTTTACTATCACAATAAACTGAGCGCTTGCGTGATTACTAACTGTAATCGTATCTTTTACTTCCCAAATACTCCTCGACTTTATGCTGGAAACTAAAGTCATACCTATTTCTACTTCATTCTTTTTATATGAAAAATACTGGCCAGAATTTGACACTACCACTGGCGAACCTTTTGCAACAATTGCGAGATCCGCAAGTGTTTGAGAAAAGACTCTAACCCGCTTATCCTCAAGCGCATCCGGCGTTTGAATAGGTTCAGAGTCAGAAACAAAAACTATTGATCCATATGGTTGCCACCAAAGAACAGAGCTTCCAGTTTTCTCAATTGCTTTGTCAATCAAATCTCTAATAATAGAATTTTTTCTTGTAGAAGATTCCAATTTTTTGCTCGAGTTTAGTAAAAAAGGTTGAAAAAAAATGTCAATTGCTGGAATTTCATTGTAATATCTATTTAGAGAAACTACTCCGGCCTCCAACAACCCATTACCTACAGCTATCGGCATTTCTTTATCAGAAGTAACTTCTCCAGAATGATAAACCTCGACTTTGATTGCGCCATTAGAATTCAGTTCAACCAAATCTTTAAAATACATTACATTTCTATTGAGTTCATTTTTCTCAGGAGTCTGCAAAGCAAGTCTCATAATTATAGGTTCAGAAAACCCAAATACCGGATTTAATACACTCCAAAATACTAAAAGTATAAAAATTTTTGGCCATCTCTTAAACATTTCTAATGCTTTCCTCTAAAGAATTTTATTAAATTTCTAGAACCTTTAAGCTTGTCAGTTTTAAAAACTCAACGACAATAGTTTCTTCAATGTAACCAGCTTATCAGAGACTTTTATATCTTTTGATATTCAAAAACGCAGTTGAGAAAGGATTTACAAAGTTTCAAAACTCATAAACTTCCAGACTCTTTTATAAAAAATAATCTTTATAATTTTAGATAAGTAATCATAGCTATACAAAAATTTCAACAACTGCATTGAATTTCTTTAATAAATACTAAATAATAAATTCACACTCCTCAAGATATATATAGGTATGATATGATTATTGAGCATGTCCTAGCAAAAAAACAGTTCAAAGAACTTATAACAGTGCATCGCAATGACACTATTTTAAAAGCTGCACAATTATTGGCTAAAAATAAGATCGGTGCACTACCTGTCACATCAAATGGATTGTTAGTGGAAGGTATTATTTCGGAAAGAGATATTGTAAAAAAAATTGCCTCTAATGGAGAGAAAGCTCTTACTTTGACAGTTGAGTATGTGATGACTAAGACAGTAAGCACTTGTACAAAAATAGACACTCTTAAGGACGTAATTACAAGAATGAATACAGGTAGATTCAGGCACATGCCTGTTCTAAATGAAAAAGAGATGATTGGGTTCATTTCTATAAGCGATCTTGTGCTATCGCATCTAAATGAAGTAGAGTTTGAAAATAATGCTATGAGAGGGTCTGTGACTGGTACAATGTAACATTGGAAGTATCTAGTTAGACAATATAATGAATCAAAAAATTGATATTGGCTATAAAGCCCTGATTTTTGAGGCTCAAAAAATAGCAAAGACAGTAACAGTTGATGATGCTAAGAAATTTATTAACAATGAAGATTACATTTTTATTGATCTTAGAGATTACAGAGAGATACTGCGAGAGGGGAAAATTCCTGGGTCTTTCTCTTGTCCACGGGGTATGCTTGAGTTCTGGATTGACCCAGACAGCCCCTATCACAAGACAGTCTTTAATCAGAAAAAACACTATGTATTTTATTGCGCAAGCGCCTGGCGGTCTGCTCTAAGTGCAAAGACAGCAATAGAAATGGGACTTAACCCAGTTTCTCATCTTGAAGGAGGGTTTTCTTTGTGGAAAAAAAAAGGCGGAACTATTGAAACGGTAAAAAAATGAATTTTTTCATTATTTAAAAATCCGTTTTTATTACGGTTGTTTTATTATTTTTTAACTGCTGTAAATCTGTCTAAATATCGTCCCCCCAAATTTAAAAAAACTCTGAATTTTGTTTATCTTTTATTACTAGTAAATATTGACATAACCGATAATATATTTCTACGCTCCAAGCATTTATCTGATGGACTCGTTTTAAAATTTACACTTTAGATTCGGTTAATTGGAACCTTTAAATAGTGTTCGCCGTCATCCTCCTTTGGCGGTAGATTACCTGCTCTCATATTAACCTGAATAGAGGGAATAATTAATTTTGGCATTCCTAGTTTTTTGTCTCTTTTCTTCCTAAAAGCGACAAAGTCATCTTCTGAAACATCTCCACCGACATGAATATTATATCGCAACTGTTTTTCCACTGTTGTCTCCCAACAAAAAGTCTTCCGCCCTGGCGCCTTATAATCATGGCACAAAAATAATCGTGTCATTGGGGGTAGTTCCAGAATTTTTTTTATCGATTTATATAAATCAGAAGCTGAACCACCAGGAAAGTCTGCTCTTGCTGTACCGAAATCTGGCATAAACAATGTGTCGCCAATAAAAGCTGTGCCACCTACAAGGTAAGTTACGCAGGCAGGGGTATGACCAGGCGTATGCATCACAACTACATTCATGTTTCCAATGTTAAATGAGTCACCATCCTTAAATAAGCAGTCAAACTGACTTCCATCCATTTGGAATTCAGTTCCAGCATTAAAAATTTTTCCAAACGTTTTCTGAACAGTGTCTATATTCGAGCCAATAGCGATTTTACTGGAAAACTTCTTTGCTAAATATGGAGCAGCAGATAAATGGTCTGCATGGACATGAGTCTCCAAAACCCACTGAACATCTAGCCCTTGGCTACTAACATCTTTGCATAATAGGTCGGCAAATTTAGTGCTTATTTTACCTGACGCAGCATCATAATCTAAAACTGAGTCTATTATAGCGCACTTGTTTGAACTAGGATCCTTAACTATATATGCCGCAGCATTTGTCGTTTCATCAAAATGCCCAAATACTTCAGGCTCTAAATCTTTAACCATTTTAATATCTCAAAACTCTATTACGGCTCGAATACTTTTACCTTTTTGCATCAATTCAAAACCCTTGTTTATCTCATCCAATTTTAACTTATGACTTATCATGGGATCTATTTCAATCTTACCTTCCATGTACCAATCAACAATTTTTGGAACATCAGTTCTACCACGAGCTCCTCCAAAAGCAGTACCACGCCAAGTTCGTCCAGTTACCAGTTGAAAAGGCCTAGTAGAAATTTCCGCCCCAGCTGGCGCAACACCAATAATTATACTTTCTCCCCAACCCTTGTGTGCACTTTCTAATGCATCTCTCATGACAGACACATTACCTGTTGCATCAAACGTATAGTCTGCTCCACCATTTGTAATTCCTACTAAGTATGGCACTAGTTCCCCACCAATTTCAAGTGGATTAACAAAATCTGTCATTCCAAACTTTGTCGCAATTGACTTTCTTTTCGAGTTAATATCCACACCTACGATCTGATCTGCACCAGCTAGCCTCAAGCCTTGAATAACATTTAAACCTATTCCTCCCAAGCCAAAGACAATAGCTCTGCTACCCTGCTCAACCCTTGCCGTGTGAATAACTGCACCAATACCAGTAGTAACCCCACAACCGATATAACATATTTTATCAAAAGGAGCATCTTCTCGAATTTTTGCGACGGCAATTTCAGGCATCACAGAAAAATTTGAAAAAGTCGAGGTTCCCATATAATGAAATAATTCTTTGCCATCTAAAGATGAAAATCGACTTGAGCCATCAGGCATTAGACCTTTTCCTTGTGTTTCACGAATAGCCTGACAAAGATTCGTCTTTGGATTTAAGCAATACTCGCACTCACGACATTCCGGAGTGTATAGAGGAATAACGTGATCACCCACACTAATTGATTTTACATCTTTTCCAATTTCTCTAACTATTCCAGCGCCTTCATGACCGAGAATTGCAGGAAAAAGTCCTTCTGGGTCAGCACCCGACAAAGTAAACTCATCAGTATGACAAATCCCGGTCGCCATAATTTCGACTAAAACCTCACCAGGTTGCGGACCTTCCAAATTAACCTCAGTAACTTCTAATGGCTTTCCCGCTTGAATTGCAACTGCTGCACGAGTTTTCATAAAACTTCTCCGTTATTTTAAATATTATTTTATAAATGCTTGCGGATGCTCGACTTATAGCTTCTTAGAAGAAGATTTTCATCCGTACTTTTTCTCTGAGTTAAGGATGTATATTTTAGTTAACAAAGTCTAGAAAAAAATGCATGACATTTTAAACTCTCACCGTATTGATTTTATTTCTTCTGAATGTTTAGATATTCATCGTTTAAGAATTGCAAAGTTAATTTTTGAAGTTACCATACGATAAAATATTAATATTATAATTATTGAGCAGTAGACAATTGGTTCAATAGGCCATGACTTAACAAGCAATATAAAATGAGTTGCTGCAAAAAGAGCGGCAATATAGATTACTTTATGTAATCTCGACCAAATTTTCGAACCTAAAAAGCGAATAGCTCTATTACTTGAAGTGAACGCTAAGGGGATCATTGCTGAAAAGCTCAATATACCAAAAATAATATAAGGACGTTTAGAAAAATCTTTTAATATTTCAGATAGATCCAATTGCTGATCCAGTACTAAGTAGGTTAAAAAATGCAAACAAGCATAGTAAAACGACAACAGTCCTATTGCTCTACGTTGCTTCACAAAATTTAGTTTAATAAGATCTTTTACTGGCGAAATCAATAAAACGATTATTAGCAGTTTCAAAGACCACATCCCTAACTGATGCTCCAAAACTTTTAGTGGATCAGCGCCTAAATTGTCAGTAAACGCTTGAAAAAAAAGATATACTGCAGGAAATAATCCAAATGCATAAAGCAACCAAATTGGAAACTTTGAAATCTTTTTATTTATACCAGCCAAAACTTGCATACAACTAATAATTTTTCTGCAAATCCAAACCTCGATATAGGTGTGCAACTTCTTGAGCATAACCATTAAAAAGTTTTGTACGCTTCCTTACAGAGAATAAGCCTTGTCCTATCGGTCGCTCAGTAGCTTGAGACCAACGAGGATGATCGACCTCAGGATTTACGTTAGAGTAAAATCCGTATTCAGATGGGTTTTGCAAACTCCATGACGTTTTAGGCTGAGACTCAATAAGTGAAATTCTCACAATCGATTTAATAGATTTAAAACCATATTTCCATGGGACAACCAATCTGAGAGGCGCTCCATTTTGATTTGGCAGTTCTTTTCCGTATAAACCAGTTGCCAGAATTGTTAGCGGGTGCATTGCTTCCTCGATCGTAAGCCCCTCAATATATGGCCAAGTAAGAACATTATAACGTTGCCCAGGCATTTCTTTTGGTCGTAACAAAGTTTCAAACGCTACATATTTAGCGTTTGATTTAGGGACAACTTTTTTTAAAAGCGTAGATAATTCAAAGCCAATCCATGGAATTATCATTGACCAGCCTTCAACACATCTTAAAGAATAAATTCTTTCCTCCAAAGATACGAAATTCAATATATCGCTTAAAGCATAATTACCAGGCTTTTCAACCAGCCCCGATACTTCTACTTCCCATGGCTTAGTTTTTAACTTTTTTGCATATTTTGCTGGATCACTTTTTCCTGTACCAAACTCATAAAAATTGTTATAATTTGTAATATCATTATATGAGTTTGGTTCTTTTTCTGTGGAGTATATGCTTTTTGTTAATTTTTGATTTGATGTAGCTAATCCTTGAGAAGCACTAGACAGAGCAATAGCAGAAGCTCCTGCCAATATTGATCTTCGCGTGAAATAAACCTTTTCATTCGTTACTTCAGAAAATTTAAACTTATTTATATGATTAGGCATTTGCTCTTCCTTGATATTTTCTTTTATTGTCGTATCACACTGTTTAGACTATTTCTTGATAATAAAGAACAAAAGCTGTGATCTAAACAATAATAATTTGATACTTTATCAAATTCTATATATATACCTAGGAATATAGTTAAGGGTATCAAGTAAAGAATGTAGTATTCGTGCCTATAGAAACTCAATCTATTTTATTTTTTTAAATTGCATGGAGATCAAATTTTGGACAGTTCAGCGCTTTTTTCTAGCCTAAGAATTAAATCTAAATCATTTAGAAATAGAATTGTTCTATCGCCAATGTGCCAATATAAAGCAACAGATGGAATATTGGGGGATTGGCATTACCAGCACTATTCTAGTTTTGCTCTCTCTGGGTTAGGTGGCGCATTTATCGAAGCAACCGCTGTTTCTCCAGAAGGTAGGATTACTCATGGGTGCTCGGGACTATGGAGTGATGCCCAAGCGGATAGTTTAAAAAAAATTACTTTACCCTTCAAAGAACATGGCTGCCTCATTGGAATACAGCTATCGCACGCTGGTAGAAAAGCAAGTTGTTTTAGGCCATGGGATGGCGCCCACTCACTTATTGAAAATAGTGGCTTTGAATCTCGATGGGCAACTTTTTCAGCTAGTGAAATACCAATGACCGACAGCTCTCAAGTTCCCAGTGAGTTAGACTTACCTGGCATAAAAAAAGTTTTAAAAGATTTTTCTAATGCAACAAGACTTGCGCAGAAGGCAGATTTTGATATGCTCGAAATCCATGGAGCTCACGGCTATTTATTACACTCTTTCCTGTCACCTCTTTCAAATCAGAGAACAGATATGTATGGCGGATCTTTTGAAAACAGGATTCGATTCCCGCTAGAGGTAGTAAAAATAGTGCGTAGTAACTGGCCCAAAGATAAGCCTCTTTTTTACAGGGTATCATCCACTGATGGGTTAACTGGCGGAATTACTGTTGAGGAAACTATAATTTTATCAAATGAACTGAAAAAGCTTGGTGTAGATGTAATTGATTGTTCTTCTGGCGGTATAAAGGGTTCGCCAGTTTTAGCAACAAAAAAAGTTATTCCAGGGTATCAAGTTCCCTACTCAGAAAGAATAAAGTCGAATGCCTCAATACTAACGATGGCAGTCGGGGCAATAATACATGCAAATCAAGCTGAGGATATAATTAGAAAAAACCGTGCAGATCTAGTTGCTATTGGACGTGAGTTACTTGCTGATACTCAATGGGTATATCGGTCATGCCTAGAGCTTGCTCCTGCTGATGCGCTTAAGCTTCTACCTGAGAGTTATTCCTTCTATCTTAGTCGACGGGAAAAGCATCTTGATAGACAGGCAACACCACTTTGAATTTTTTTCCAAACTAAACTATCAAAAATGTTGTCCTTAAATCTATCAATATCATTTGAAACATCATCATCGAAGCATAGGGATTCTACGGTTCCACCAGAGAAAGTCCATTGGGGGTGTTACTCCTCTCAATTTGGATCCGCTATCATTGTAACTGATTCTACTCACATCCGAGGAATTGGATTCAGCAAACATTTTGGCGAAGAAAAAGTAAGAAATTATTTCAAAAATCGACTCCACAACACTTTTTTTGAAGAAAATAGAGAACGTATACATGAATTAGGAAAAAAAATCTTCCTAAACTACGGGCCTCTTAAAATCAAACTGTCTGGTACAACGTTTCAGATAAAGGTGTGGAAAGCTTTGTCCCAAACGAAACCAGCACAAACTCTTACCTACTCTGATATTACCAAAATGGTAGGATATAAAGGCGCAACAAGAGCCGTCGCAAATGCGATAGGAAAAAACCCCATTGCTTGGTTAATACCATGTCATAGAATTATTGAAAAGTCGGGGAAAATTGGCGGTTATTGTTGGGGTATAGATATTAAAAGATCGATTTTATCTTATGAATCTTTTACTCACAAATGTGAAGGATAGTTTTTAGACCTAAATGACATAACTAAACATAACTATCGCTAGCAATAGCATTAAAGTGCCTGAAATACTATCAAATATTATCCAAGCACTTTGACTGGCCATAAACGGTGACAGAAAACTAGCACCATAAGCCAAACTAAAAAAAAACAGAAAACTTGCTATTATTGCTCCCGTGGCAAAAGAAGCTTTCAACCCAGACTCGTATTGGGCGGAAACACCACCTAAAAGTATTACTGTATCCAAGTAAACGTGTGGGTTTGTAAAGGTTAACAATGCTAACGAGACGAGTAAACCAACGACACTTTTACTCAACTGACTTTTGTCATAAAAAACTGATTTTGGAAAAAGAGCAGTTTTAAATCGAAGCAAACTATAAAATGTTAACCAAATTCCCCCTATAAAAAATACATAGCGATTTACTTCGCCAAAGTTGTTATTGAAAACAAGACCAAATCCGCAAACACCAGCTATAATTAATATAGAGTCGGAAATAGCGCAAAAAAATGCTGTTACAAAAACATGCTCTTTAATAAGACCTTGACGAAGAACAAATATGTTTTGTGCTCCCAAAACAAAAATCAAAGAGAAC
>MDTB01135763.1_pt1 | contig 20501 bp, 20 predicted proteins | sample 811161 | NCBI WGS metagenome assembly MDTB01 (sample SAMN05326650, study PRJNA326480) | marine metagenome | isolation source: seawater | place: Mediterranean Sea | collected 2009
AAACGACTCAAATAAAAAATTACTACCCGCATCTGAAAAACTGATTAATTTCTTAAAAAATAAATCAACATATAAGAACTGAGCCTTAATAAAAGGTACTTTCAAAATAATTAATGAGAAAAATAGTTGTAGGCTAAGCCCCCATAAAACAATTCTAATCTTAATTTTCTTTCTTTCTTTAGAAAGAAGAACTGCTATTCCTAAAATAACTACAATACCTAAAAATCCTGAAAGATTATACATAATTTAGATATTTTTAGGTGTATTAAAACAAGAGCGACATCTTGCTTCATATTTATCAAGTTCACCAATCACCACTTTTCCTATGTCTTCTGTCATCCTTTGGCTATAGGATGCTGAATGTCCACATAGTGTACAGATAGCTCTTAACTTATCTAAATAATCTGCTTCTGCCATTAGAAATGGCATGGGGCCAAATGGGTTTCCCTTGAAATCTTTATCTAGCCCAGCAATTATAACGCGTTTATTCATATTTGCAAGTTTTTGGCAAACTTCAACAATACTATTATCAAAGAATTGTGCTTCATCAATGCCAATTACGTCATATTTTTCTGCATCATTTAAGATAACTTCACATTCATTAATTAAGATTGAATTCATAGATGTTTTATTGTGGCTTACAATTTGTCTTTCTTTGAATCTTGTGTCTAATTTTGGCTTGTAAATAACAATAGTTAATCTAGCAATTTCTGCTCTGCGAATTCTTCGTATTAACTCTTCTGTTTTTCCAGAAAACATGCCACCACAGATGACTTCTATTTTACCATAATTTTGTTTTTTTGTTCTCAACTATTCTTGTCCATTAAAAATTTTATCCGATCAATTAATGTTGAAAAATCCTGATTATAATCAATAATTATATCAGCTAAATCTTGTGTTGGTTTTATATATTTATTATACATAGGGCGTACTGAATTTAAGTACTGCTTTATTGTAGAATTTAGAGACCTCCCTCGATGAGCAATATCACGTTCTAACCTCCTGATGAAACAGATATCTGGAGGAGTATTTAAAAAAATTTTTATATCTAATAATTCATATATTTCCTTGAAATATAAAGCAAAAATACCATCAAAGATTATGATTTCTTTTGGTGTAACTTTACGCTTTGAATTCATTCTAGTGTGGGTTGAGAAATCATAATTTGGAATATGGATATTCTCCCAATTATTCAACTGAATCAACTGTTTTTCAAGTAGTTTTTTGTCAATAGATTTAGGATGATCATAGTTTATCTTTTTGCGATCAATCAAACTTAACTTAGAGTTATCTTTGTAGTAAGAGTCAAGCTCAATTCTAGTGATTTTCTTGTCACCAAATTCTTTTACAAGTATTTTACTTAAATGAGTTTTTCCCGAACCGGTACCACCTGAAATTCCAATAAAAGTTGGTTTCATTATTTAATATTCGATTTGGAACTTTTGAAATTTCTTTATGAGAAATATTCCCGAGATAAAACCTCCAATATGTGCGAACCAAGCTGTACCACCTTTTGAAATAACACCAAGCTCAGAAAGTCCTCCATTTATTTGGACTAAAAACCAAATACCGAGTACAATCTTTGCAGGAACAATAAAAGTGCTAAAGAACACAAATAACATTACAAAGACATGTACTTTTGCTTTAGGAAAACTTATTAAATATGCACCTAAAATTCCAGCAATTGCTCCACTAGCACCAATCATTGGGACTTCTGAATTGGGGTTTATTATATATTGACCTAACGCAGCAAATACTCCTGAGGATAAATAAAAAGCAAGGAATCTTACATGTCCTAATATACTTTCGATATTATCCCCAAAAATATAAAGAAACCACATATTCCCAATGAAATGTCCAAAACCTCCATGCAAGAACATTGACGTAAAAATACTGATAATATTGAACTTATCTGGCGTAAAGCCAAATGTAAAAACAAGTTTAGTTGCTAAAGGGGCTTCTGTCGAGTTTAGAAATAATTGACATAAGAAAATAAATAAACTAAAGTAAATTATACCAAATGTCACATATGGATATAAAACTCTTGGGTTATCGTCTTTGTATGGGAAAAGCATTAATAAACAACAAAATAAATGACTTCGTTAGATTCATTTCCAACTCGATCCACTGCTTTAAAATCAATTCGATGTTGTCCCTTTGATAAACGTTGATCTAAGCTATAGCTAATTTGTTTTTTGAGTGGTTGATAAGCAGCAAATAATTTTTTATCATTTAATTTAAGCTCAAAAGAAGATTCTTTAGATTCTATACCGGATATTGGATCATCAACTGTAACTCTTATTTTATTTACATCTTGAACATAGTATCTCCCACTATTTCCAGGGAATGTATTAATAATTTTTGGAGAATCTAAATCCTGTATAATAGTGACAGCATTCATTTGTTCTAATTCAGCGGTTAATATTTGTTTTCTTCTATTATTTTTAGTTGGTGTATATATCCATTTTTTTAATTTAGCATCAAAATAGTAGATCCCTAGATTTGAATGTTCTACTAAGTCTTTGCTATACTTTATTCCAATATGAAATTTTCCCTTCAATGCCAAATCGTAGGGTTGTAATTGATAAACAGGTGCCATATGAAACCCCTCTTCAACAGGAATAAAAACATCAGTTTTTTCAATCCAGCAAGTATTTGTTTGAAAAAATGTATTAGGTTTGGTTTCGATATAACAATTTTTATCTGTAGAAAAAATCTGACTTTTTATACCTGGACCAACAGCTTGCATTTCATATTTAAACCGTGTCTCTCTTAATAAATTCTCGTACGATAGTTCTACATCTACATATTTCATATTATTAATAATTTGATGAGAGAGCATCTCCGATAGAAAAGTGTTTGGTCCTATTTGGTTTAGATTAAAAGATGAGAATGTATTATCATTGGCAAGTTTTATTTTTACTTTTGTAGGAACATATTGATCCAGGTTAACTTGGAAAAAAAGTCCTCGCTCGGTATTTGAAATCTCGATATCAGGTTGTATATCGACTACGCTTATTTTTGGATTATATGAAGCCCAATGATAAGGATTCACCATTCCACCTAATTGATTAATACCAATTATTTGTAAAATACGATTCTTAATATCTTTTGATGATAAGGTTATATGTAAATCATTTTTAACTTTTTCAGAATGTAGAATTTCTAAATTCTGATCTGGAAACCCGTAAGGAGTAAAACTATAGATGATTGCATCTCTTATAGGAAGGCTACCCATTCTAGGACTTAAAGCAAGAACAGTAACTTTGTTATCTTTTAAAATCTCTTCAGCTCTTAAAACCATTGGAAAAGAACCTGCAACTACTCCTTTTACTATAGATCTATTTCCAGAAGCATCAAATATGTTTATAATAATAGAATGAAATCCCGGAGGTAATTTTAGAATTCCTGTTTTATCAGAGCTATGAATTGAAATACTTTTATGCTCAGGTAATTTGTACAGCTTTTGGAACTCACCTAAATTTTTTCTTTTCATATCATACTGTATAATTGTTTTTGCAAACTTTCCTTGGTTGAAAGGAATCTTATTATACTCAATCTCAAATTCTTTTTGACCATCAACTAATAATTCAGCACGATGGAATTGATATTTATTGTTGGACCCTTGTCTTTTATCGATTGCTTCAATTGAAAATCCAAACTCACCAAACACACTAATTGTATCTGCAAAATGATAAATCCCTTTTTTATCTCTAAAAAGAGGGAATATCTGTGATAGAGGGCTTGCATTTATCAAAGAACCTTTAGAAATAGGGATTAGTGCTATATTTTTAGCAATGGGCATTGAATTATCTTCTAAATCAAATGCAATGGTTAAAGGATTTAAAGGAACACTCTTACTTGAACGATATTCAAAATGTAGATGGGGTGCGAAAGAATGACCTGTATTTCCAGAAAACCCAATCAAGTCACCTTTCTGTACCTGGAATTCTCTAGGAGAAAATTGAGCATCCACTTTATAACTCTTTCTTTTAGCTTGTTGTAGTCTCCATACTTTTTCCATCACGGGTGTAAAAGATTCTAAATGGGCATAAACAACTTCATGCCCAGAGACTGTACGTTGGTATAAAGCTTTTCCATAACCATTATAATCAGATTTTATCCTGCTTATATATCCATCTTCAACAGCTAGGATTTCCATACCAATTTTCCCACCAGTTTTAATATCAATCCCCATGTGAAAATGATCATCTCTATTTTCTCCAAAATTTGAAGAAAAATGCTTTCCAATTTGGGTGGGCCAGTGTAAATCTTGAGAAAAAGTTATTTTACCAAGTAGTAGAAAAATAATTAAGAAGTATTGTTTCATGGTATCAAATTTATTTAGAAAGTAATAGAGTTAACAACGAGTGATTTGTTTACTAAAAAGACTTATTGTAAACTCCGTAAATTATATGAACAAATAAAAGGAATAAAAATGAAAAAATTGTTAACAAGTTTTATACTTATACCTTCTTATATTTTTGCTTTAGGAGGCTTTGGGCTACAGTTTGGTCAGGATTTATCAAAGTTGGGTGAACACTTAGATACAGAGACTGAAGGTGTCACAGTAAAAGCATATGAAATGAAATCGAATCCGATAGGGCTTGGAGGTTATGCTTTTGTAGATTTATTTGGTTTTGCATTAGAAGCGGAAGGCGATTTTGCATTTGGGGCGTATGAATTTGAATTTCAGAATCCTATCGATACCTTAGGTCCTGTCGAGTTTGGATGGGGTAGATCCTCATATGCATTTACTCTTAAAAAGAACTTAATGGATATTTCAATTCCAATTCTTGCAAAAGCAGCAATCAATGCTGGAGTAGGCATCAATGGACACACCTCAACTCCTAGAGCAAGCGTTGACATGATGAAACAAATACTAGATGGAGGCGATTTGACAGCTAGTTTTACCCCTGAAGATGTAGAAAAGACATTAGTAGATTATTTAAAGGATAATAGAATTGATGCAAGTGGCGTTCACGTACAAGCGGGCTTGCGTTTCAAAATTTTAGTATTAGATAGTCATTTAAATTTTAGATATACCATTGCGGAAAACGTGTATGATGGGTCTGATGGCTATGGGCAAGCTATGTTTAAAATAGGAATGGCTTTCTAAACTACTAATCAATTATAATATTCTATGAAAAGAGCACGCTTGTATGTCTTAGTTTATAATTCATTTGTTACACAATGAATTGACCCACCACTCAATTGAAATTGAGTGGTGGGTGATATAATACATTTTACACCAATTTTAGAAAGTCTTTCATCAAGAGTTCGATCAGTAAACGTATGAGGTCTAATAAGAACACCGGGAAGTGGAAGTGCGTTTACAGCAAAGGTTCCAAGTTTTTTTTTTGTTCCAATTGCATCATTTGGAGGCACATCAAAGATCGGGACATTTTCATTATCAGCAAACTCAAATAAATCTTTTCTTGACTGATTTGATAATATTTCAGTACAAATAATTAATGCGACAAGAAAACCTTCTTTATTATAGGCTGGGGTGAAAAAAGTATCTAAATGATATCCAAGGCCGTCAAGAATAAGCAGTTTTTTCGCATTTAACAAACTTGCAACTTCTGAAATCCCTTTTCGTGTATTTCTTTGTATTCCTGCAAAAAGAATATCACCTTTACTACAAAAATAGAATTCTCCACCATCTGCTCTTATACCTGGTTTATCAGGAATAGACTCCGTAGGAAACCCCATTTTTTCTAAAATATTTTTAGCTAAATAATTTTCCTTGCGTCTAAGAGTCTCACCAGATCTTAAAATAACGATTTTCCCTTTCTGATTTGATATAAATGGGTCTCTGATAAAAACAAAATCATGAAGAGGTACCTCTTCACCAAATTCAGAGGGGAAATCTAATTCAATGATATTAATACCTGACTTTTTTATGGCATTTAATAGTTGGTCTCTCTCTTTGTTTAAAATTTTCAGGTCAGGAACTGCACCTTCTTGCATAGCTGGATTATCTTTATATTTTGGTATTCCAGTACTCCACCACCCAGAAGGAGGTAATTTTGTTACTAATATTTGCATCAAAAAATGTTGTAGTCAATATCAAGAGCAAATCGTATTTGTCCTTTTTCAAAATAAGCATGCTCATCTTTTATTAAAATATCAAATTTTATCTTACCCAATCTTGTTTTCATTTTAAAAAAATCAATCGGTGGTTTTGGACCCGAAAAAACTAGTCCAGTTTGATAAATCTGACCTAGGTCAAGTTTTCCAAGTATCTTTCCACGGCGTTCCATTTTAACAAGGGCATTTTCAATTAAAAGCTGTACTTCATTAAGTTTTTCATCATAATAAATATCTATACTTTTTTTTACATCTTTTTTAATATGAACTTTATTCTTTTCAAATAAAACTGTTGCAAGGAACTCAGCACTACCTTCATTGAATTTAACTCTAGGGTTTTTAATAGACCAAAGAGCTTGAGATCCTTTTTTCCCAGCAAAAATTTGATGATCTCCAACGATATTAAAATATTCATTAACAACTACTTCAGAAATAGTAGTAGAGACCTCGCCTCCGTAAATTATTTTAAATATTAATGTAGTAAAAAATATTATTTTTTTCATTTTCTAGTGCTCGACTCCTTCTAAAAATATTATTTTAATAAATTTGTTATATTTTTCAAAAACAGATCCATTGAACGCGTTCATATTATTACAACAATTATTTTTCATAAAATATTATTTACAGACCAATTGCATTCAATGTGTCATTCTAATTTTTAAACCTTATTCCCTTATCATTAATGCAAAACTTTTCATTAGGCTATCCCTAAATAACTTTTTCTATTACTTCATTGAAGTTCGTTAAGTTGCAATTTTTATGATAGTATAATTTTTTTTATAGTTTTATTATTAAATTTAATTAATCATATTTTTATTAATAATACATAGTGTAAAAGTTATGAAATATTTTATTTTATTTTTTTAGATTTTATAATGTCGAATAATACTGGAAAAACAATATCATCAATTTCTTTAAATCCTTTAGAAACCTATCCAGGTTTAAATATTGATGATCTAAATAAATATTTGCCAGCAATTAGAACGGTAGAAGATATTAATATGACACTCGAGAAAATGTCTGAAGGGATGTTTCTTTCTAAATGCTTAGATGGAATTCAACGAATACCTAGTGACTCAATAGACTTAATAATAGCAGATCCACCACAAGACATCTGGGGTGAGACTCTTCGTAATGAGCCAGGTCAAACATTGCAACAGTATTATGAATGGAATAACTTATGGCTTGGAGAAGCGCAGAGGGTATTAAAAAACACAGGTGCAATTTATATATTTTCACCATGGCAATATTCAGGCATGTATCATGGATTATTAAGCAACTTATTTAAAGTCCAATCAAGAATTACTTGGCGTAAATCAAATCAAAGCGACAAAAGTAAGACATGGAAAAATCACACCTCTGATATTTGGTATGCAACGAAAACAGAAGGTTTTCTATTTAAACAAAATCCAGTTGGTTATAAAAAGAATGAAGTGAATCAGAATAAATACAGTATGGAGTCAAACCTATGGATCGACTTACCAGATAAAATTAATGACACTGGCCATTATCCTCAAAAACTATTTGAGAGGATACTAGAAGCAAGTAGCTTCAAATTAAATTGGGTACTTGATCCTTTTATGGGCTATGGTGATGTTGCACTTACTTGCAAAAATAGCGGCAGGAGGTTTATTGGATTTGAAACTAACAAAGACCATTTACTTTTAGGAATGAAAAGAGTTGATAAGAGTTAATATGAAATTTATTGAAAAAATTAAAGTTGATATGTATAAAGCCATGAAAAATAAAGAGAAAGAGAGAATAATAGCTTTGAGAAATTTAATGGCAAAATTAAAAGATAAAGAAATTAGCCTAGGAACTAATTTGTCCGAAAATGATAGCCTGAGCGTTTTAAAAACATTAGTTAAACAAAGGAAAGAATCATTCTCAATGTATGAAGAAGCCGGAAGAGTGGATCTGGCATTAAAAGAAAAAGCTGAGCTTGAAATATATGAACTTTATCTTCCTCGAGCAATGAGCAAAGGTGAAATAAAAACTCTAGTAAAAGATCTAATCCATGAAACAAGAGTAACCGATATTTCAGAAATAGGTAAGATAATGCCTCTCATTATGAAACGTGGTGGGGGTTCTATTGATGGGAAAATAGCTAATCAAGTTTTGAGAGAATTGCTGAGCTAAATGCTTTGGTTGCTTGATAGCCTCGCTGTCATATTTATTCTATTTTGGGGATTTAAGGGTTTTAAAAATGGTTTAATAGAAGAATTAGGTAAGTTGATAGGATTATTTGCGGCAATTTTGATATCAATTTCTAATAGTTTAAACCTTTCTATAAAAATTTTAAATATAGTGAGAATTGATTACTGGTTATCTATATTTTTATCCTTCTCAATTATATTTATAGGTGTAATATTTATTGGAAGACTTTTTACTAAACTTGCTAAAATTGCTTTTTTATCCGGAAGTAATAGATTAATTAATCAATCTTTAGGGTTTCTCTTTGGATCAATAAAGGGAGGTTTTACACTAATAGTCTTCATATGGTTAATAGCAATACTTCCACTTCCAAAATGGACAAATTTTATTGATGATAATTCACGATTGGCAAAGGTAGGTAATGAAGCAAGAAAAATGATTATTTTATTTTTTCACTGGGAAGATCCAATTGCATTAAGTGAATCTTATATTAAAGCTTTTACAAAACCTTAATAATGAAAATACCTCAGGATTCTATTGATAGAGTAAGAGACTCAGCAGATATCGTGGATGTAATATCTCAATTTGTAGATTTAAAGCAAAGAGGCTCAAATTATTTTGGTTTATGTCCATTTCATGGAGAAAAAACTGCTTCTTTTAGTGTTGCACCATCTAAACAAATATATCACTGCTTTGGTTGTGGTGCTGGCGGAAATGTTTTCTCTTTTGTAATGGAGTATCAAAAAGTTCCATTCCCGGAATCAATAAAAATTCTTGCTGAAAGATATAATATTCCAATTCAGATCAAAGAATCTAAAGGTTCTAATGAATTATTTCCATCTCTGTATGAATTACATGAGATTGCAACAAACCTATACCAAGAAAATTTATTCTCTTCTAAAAATATAAAAGTTTTATCCTATCTAAAAAGTAGAGGTTTAACCGAAGATATTATTACTCAATTTAAAATAGGTTTTGCAATAAATAGTTGGGATCAGTTAGTAAAAAAATGTAAAGGTAAAGGTTATACTAAATCACAAATAGTTCAATCGGGATTATTTAGTAACTCTGATAAGGGCATATTTGACCGATTTAGATCTAGAGTTATGTTTCCAATTTTCCACTCATCAGGAAAGGTAATTGCATTTGGTGGGCGAATTTATGATGCTGATGATATAGCAAAATATTTAAATTCACCTGAAACGCCACTTTATAAGAAAAGTGATGTTTTCTATGGACTAAATGCCTCTCGTGATTCAATACGAAGAAGAGGCTTTGCAATTCTTGTCGAGGGTTATATGGATTATCTTAAGTTATATCAAAATTCAATTCACAATGTAATCGCAGTCTCTGGGACATCTTTCACGGAGCGACACGGGGCTATCATTAATAGGTTTACGGAGAAAGTTATATTACTTTTTGATGGAGATAATGCAGGAGCAAACGCTACAATAAAGACTGGCTGGGTTTTACTTCGATCAGGAATTGAACCATTGATTGTTCGGCCACCTAAAGGAATGGATCCGGATGATTGGGTTACAAATGAAAAAAAAGAAGAGATAATAAATAAAATCAATTCTCCCAAACCATATTTAGATTATCATTTAGACCATAACCAAGCTCTTTCTCTTCAGGGCTCTGATCGCCGTAATTATATAATTGAAGTTGTAAAAAACATTAATAGAATTGGGGATAGCATAATTAAAAGTGAGATGATCCGGATCCTTTCGGAAAGAATGCAAGTTGACACCAAAGACTTAATGCAGACAATGAAAAGTCAGAACATAAGAACAACATATCAAACAGAAAAAGCTGACTTGGCCCATGAGGAAGAGCTTTTTACTACAAAAATAGAAAAAGCCCAGCTTGAATTAGTAAAATTACTTTCTAATGAAAATAAAGATATAAGAGATTATACAATTAATAATGTTTCAATTAATTTATTTACAAATAAATCGCTAAAAAAATTAGCTCGGTATTTATTAAATGAAAATTTAGAGGTAAAATCTTCTAACATAATAGAGCAATTCATTGATGTTAATGAACGAAATTTTGTTGCAAAAATACTTTTTGAAACAGAAAAAAATATTTTAACTGAAGAAATTGTAAGTGACTGTTTAAAAATCTTAAAATCAGAGCCTATCAAACAACAGATTAAAGATATTAGAATTCAAATCAGAGAAAAAGAATTAAAAGGCCAAGATTCTGGACTTGAGCTTAAAGAATTAACTAAATTACAAAAAGCGTTAAATGAAATCTAAGAAATCAAATATCAAATTATACTCTGCAATCTTATATTTTTGCTTTTCGCTTGTTTTTTCTAATCAAGTCCAGTTAATTACAACGCATAAAAAAAATAATGGAACTTTATTGAGAATCGTTAATAGTAAAATTCTTGAAATTGAAAATATTGCTGGTTGGAAAGGGCAAGAAAATTGGTTTTATATCACATTAAATGGTACAAAACTTAGTCCTTCATCAAGAGATTACATTACGTTTGAACCTCCTTTAGTTGATATTGAAATAACAGAAAATAACGAATCAGTACAATTGGGTTATCTATTTGAAAAACCAATTGAAGATTTTGAAATATTCCATTCAAATGCAAGTCGTGTGATTCTAGTTCAAGTTTGGGAATCCTTAAATGATAGCGTAAGATACGAATTAAGGTCTTCAGAAGAAGTCAACCAAAATAGAGTTTTTTCTTTACCAAAAAATGAATCAAAAGGATCGCCCTTTTATGACTCCTTTGTTTATGCAAAAGAGAAGTATGGTTCTGAAAAATACTTTGTATGGTACAATAGTTGGTATTCTACTGAGGATAATCCAACCGAAAAAATTACGAAGGATAGAAGTAGAAATGATTCTAATCTTGTGGGTCCTCCTCCCGAAAAGAAAAAAAGACTCGAACACTTTCTAAAGATCCAAAACCTCTGGTAGTTAAAAAGAAAAAATTAGAAGTAAATGAACTACCTTTACTGAAATCTCAAGAAACAGAAGTTATATCGATAGATATCTCTAATCTACTTGGGAGAGGGTTATTATTTTTAGGTACGAGTAGACCTAAAGAAATAAAAATATTACAAGAATCGCTTTTATCGCTAGGGTATTACCTGGGTACTTCAGGTGTAAGGAGTGATGGAGTTGATGGAGATTTTGGTGCAGCTACAGAAGCAGCAGTTATACAATTTCAATTAGATAGAGGTTTTAATAGTTCTAATGTTGATGGTGTTGTAGGAGATGAAACCTACAGAGAACTATTAAGGGCATTATCTGGTAAAAAATCAGTAATTGTGAAAAGAAAATCTCAAAGAGAGGTGTTAAAAACTATAAAAAGTGATAAAGATTTAGAGCTACTTAATAAAGATCTTCGTGTTGTTATGGATAATAACTTTGGAAGTTTGATACAAAAAGAACATCAAACTGCCAAAGAACTTTTAAACCAAACTCCTATAAAAACTCAAATTAAAAGAGAGACTAGAAAATTAAAAAATTCTGAAGAGGTTAAGTTGCTACCTACAGATATGACCAAAAGAAAAACATTTCTTAAGCTATCTTGCAATTTAGATGGAGCAAACGTTTTTATTGATGGGTCTTTAATAGGAAAGACGCCACTTCCAAAAAAATTAACAGTTACTCCAGGATGGCATCGAGTTCGAGTTATTAACCCTGATGCACTTCCTCAAAAGTACGCAATGGCAATCCCAGATTATCAAGATATATATGTTCCTCAAGGTAAAACTCAAAAAGTTCGAATTAACCTTGCTACGGAAGAAGAGGAAGAATAAAAAAACAATGAATGCTGTCTTCCCGTTTAAAATTTATCGGGGACTTATAGTTTTATTTATTTTTGTTAGATTTTTATTTTCTCAGAATATTCCGACTATTTTATCTTCAAAAGTTCAGCCTATAGAAAAAGGATTAAAAATAGAGTTTGCTTTTTCTAGTTATGTAGAAAAAGCAGATGTTTCTAGTTGGATAGAGCAAGATAACTGGTTTATAATTAATTTTTACAATATCATTAGACCTGATCCAGATTTTTTTAAAGAAATGGTTTCATATCCAATTCAAGAAGTTCATCAAGTTTGGTCCCAGAACTCTTTACAATTATCAATGCAGATTAGTCGTAGCATTGGTATGTTTGATGTAATGTTCGATGATCAGGGTGAAGAGGTACTCCTAATATTAACCTATTCTGATTTTGTTGAACAAAAAAAAGTAAATCCATCGTATGTTTTTCCAGACTTGAGAGATGCCCAGAAGAAAAGCCATCCTTCTTCATGGAAGGATGCGCGTGCGCGAACAACATTAGAAATTCTTTGTGATACTGAAGGTTTACCAATTTATGTAGATAATCAACTTGTAGGTTATTCTCCTCTGAAAAATTATGTTGATGTACTCCCTGGTTGGCATAAGGTTGGGTATTTTGCTAATGATTATTCTCAGAATTCAAATTCATTAACAAGTAAAGATAAAATGTTAAACGATATTTTAGTTATGGGACGTTTAGATGTATTTGTAGATGAGGGAAAGCATGAAACTATTGCCTTGAATTATCAAACATTAGATAAAGAAGTAATTGATTTTAATAATAAATTTAAAACAGGTGGGTTTATAGGTTTTTCATTATTTTTAACTATGATAATATTAATGGCATGGGGATTAGCCTGAAATTTTTAGTTATTTTTTTTTTCATTTTTTTTTCTACATCTTACCTATTTGGTTTAAATGAAAATGCAGAAAATAAAATATCTAAGCCTACTTCAATTTCTTATTATAAATATTGGAATCCATATAGAAGAGTTCTAGATCTAAAAGGTGAGCCACAAAGTTTTTATGGACAACAATATTATGAGGTTCAGTACAATAAAGACAGTAGAATAAAGAAAGTTATAAAATATGGAAAAGATCGAAACCCAAAAGAAACATATCATCTAAAATGGTCAAAATCGGGAGCAAGGTCTGAATATAAAGTAGAATTCCACACTGTGGGTAACACATCGAGACTAGATAAAAATTTATATGCAGACCAATTAAGTTATGTAAGACCTGGTTGGATTGCAGAGTTTAGGAGTCGGAGTGATGGGCGACCAAAAAAAGTTTTATTTAAAGATGAAATTGGATATAAATACTTTTCATATAATTTTAATTATACTTTTGAAAAAAGTGATGATAAAATATCCGAAGTTATAGAATCTTCTTATTTTGATTCTGATGAAAATTTTGTAGGAAGACACTTATTATTTTGGGAGAAAGGGTCTTATTTGAGAATGATACAGTATTTTAATTCAGAGAATAATCTAACTAAAACAGTAGAATTTTTACATGATCGTACAAACGAAGAAACAGTGAGGGTTATTTCAAATGAAAAAAATAAAGAACTTGAAAGAAAAATTATACCTTACCATACACCTGATAAGTATGCTTATAGATATGAATGGGATGGTGAAAAAATTATTGATCACGGTCTAAAAGACATTAATAATATTAATTTAGCGATTGAGTTTTCAAAAAGAGCAGAAGAGGCATTAAAATTAGCAAATGAAGAGTTAATTAAAGCAAATGAAGAATTAATTAAAGCAAATGAATTAGCAAAAGAAACTGCAAAGATTTTAAAAAAAGCGGAAAAAGAAGCAAAAAATGTTGAAAGTTTCGCAAAAAAAATGAATGAAGCTAAAAACAAAGCTCAAGAAGCAATAGAGAAGATGTATGATGCAGAAAGAGATGCAGAGCTGGCTCGTCTGGAGGCAGCAGCAGCTACTGCGACGTTAGGAGCTATACAAAAGACAAAAGAAGTGGAAGATTATGCAAGAAAAGAAGCAATATCTGAAAAGAAAAAAGCAAAGGAAGATAGAAAAGAAGCAAGAAAACTGGCAAGACAGGCAAAAATAGCACTCCAAGACTCTATACTTGGTTCAACACCTAAATCTTTTTTGACATTATCTTACGGGCAACCATTTTTTGTAGAAGAAACATTAGAAAACCATGATCATGGTATAAATTATGCCTTTTCTTTAGGGCGAAGGAAATTATTTTCAGTTGCAGAAACACCAATTGATATAGGCCTTGAAATAAATAGGTTCAACTTCGACTACGATATTGACGAAGAAAAATTTCAAACAATATCTTATTATATAACTGCACAAATAAACCCTAGGTTGGGGTGGTTTTGGATTCCTTCCACTCTTGAAACAGGAATTAAAGTAGGGGGAGGGTTAATATCTCCGGGCTATGGTTTTACAATTGCAAACTCAAACGTTTTTAATTTACTTCCAACACCGCTGATAATTGGTTTCAATACTCAAATTCATTATGTATCCGGTGTAATAAGTGAGAATTCAAAAACATATTGGACTACCATTGGACTTATTTTTGGAGTAAATCTACAAGATAAGTTACCCTCCATATTTGACATAAATTTTCCTGAAATATTTTAATTATAAATTTTTTTTATTATAAAGGTTAGGTTTGATGTTATTTTTTAAGTTGGTACTAATAAAATTAATAATTTTCAATTTTTCTTTTCCAGATAATTATTCACAAGGAATTGTAAAAGGTCAGATTTTTGATGTCGAAAATCAACTCCCACTTGCAGGTGCTAATATAATGATTAAGGGTATAGAACTTGGATCAATTTCGGATGAAAATGGGTATTTCATAATTGAAGATATTCCACAAAATTATTACACCATTTCTATTAGTTATATTGGTTATAAAACAAAGTCTATAGCGGATGTTTGGATCAGACCAAACGCATATGATTTTTTAGAAATACCGCTTGCACAGACTGTATTAAAACTTGGAAACGTTATTGTAGAAAATTCATTTTTTTCAAAATCAATAGTTGATGAATATCAATCTATTAATTTTAATAATGATGAAATAAGAAGGGCCCCAGGGGCTGGGCAAGAGATAAGTAGAATTTTGAATAGTCTTCCAAGTGTTGCTAGTGCAGGCGAGAACAGACAAGATATGATGGTTCGCGGAGGGGGACCAACAGAAAACGGGTTCACAATTGATAATATTCATATTCCGAATATCTCGCACTTTAACACAACTGATGGTAGATCTAATGGTCCTATCGGTCTTATAAATACTGATATGGTTCAAACCTTAGACTTCTATGCAAATGGTTTTTCTCCAAAGTTTGGCAATAAGCTTTCTAGTTATGGAGAAATAAATTATAGAGATGGAAATAAAGAAAAATTAGAACTCAATTTAGGTTTGGGCTTAGGAGGAATAGGTTTTCTAGCAGAAGGGCCTTTGAGTATAGAAAGTTCATATATTTTATCATATAGAAAGAGTTATTTAAATATAATATCTGATTTAATAAATGCTGGAGGCTTACCCTCTTATGATGATTTTCAAGGGAAATTAACTTTTAACCCAAACCATTTTAATAAGATAACACTACTTTTTATTAATGGGAATAGCATTTATGACAGAGATTTTCATCAAGCGATAGATGAAAAACAAATTAATTTTGGGAAAGTTGAGAATAATCAAATTACAACTGGACTTAATTTTAAACATATATGGAATAAAAGAGCATTCATGAACACAAGCTTTGGATATTCAGCCCAAAATGCTAAAAATAAATTTTACCTTATCCAAGATCAAATTAAAACGGATAGTATTAGTTTCAGTAATAATAATTATATAATTAATAAATCATTTAGAAATATTAACCATCAAAAATTTAATGAGAAAGTTAGTTTCGATTATGGCTTTGAATGGATTTCTAATACTTCAGATTACAATCTTTTAAGAAATCGGAAACGTTTGAAAATAAATGAGTCTATTTCTGTTAATAATTGGAGTACTTTTTTATCAATAAAAAATACTATAAGAGAACGGCTTGTGATATCAAGTGGTTTAAGGTTAGATCAGAATGATTATGAACATAAAAATTTATTTTCACCGAGGTTAAATATTGACTTTTATTTATTTAATTTAACAAACCTAATTTTCAACACCGGAATTTATAGACAAAACCCACCTGAGATTTACCTCTCTTTAAAAGAAAATAAATTAAAAAGTATACGAAGTATTCAACATTCTTTATCACTAGAGCGATCCATTGATGAAAGTTTAAAACTATCTATTTCTGTATATAAAAAAGAAATTAGTAATGCCCCATTGCTTGGAGATAATGATCAATTTGAAGACCCCTCATTTTTGTTAGATGAACTAAAGCTTTATAGTGGAATTGAATCAATTGGTATATCAGAGACAAAAGGTATAGAGTTTTTACTTCAAAAGAAAAGAGCTCAAAATTTTTATGGCCTTATTGGTGCAACATATTTTAATTCTACCTTTAAAGATATTAAAGGGAAGAAAAGAAATCGAAATTATAATTACAAATATATCGTCAATATAATTGGTGGGTATCGACCAAATGACAAAATGGAACTATCTATCAGGTGGTCTTATTTTGGAGGACGTCCTTACTCTAAAATAAACAATGAAGCTTCTCTTTACTTTGGAGAAGAGGTTTTATTCATAAATAATTTTAACGATGAAAGAACTCCGATATATCACAACTTATTTATTCGATATGAAAGAAAGTTTATTTTTAAAAAGTCAAATTTGATTTCATATATTGAATTTTGGAATGCATATAATCGGAAGAATATAGAAACATATTTTTGGAGTGAAGCGTCAAAAAAAGTGGAGCCAGTACGATATTTTGACTTTATTCCGGTATGTGGTTTTGAATTAGAGTTCTAAATAAAAATTTATTAAAATAGATTAATTGTATATGGATCATCCATTTTTAGTATGCACTTCTTGCTGTTATTTTTTGGAGAATTAACATAATTAGAAACATTGTGAAAAACTAAATCCGATGATTTTGGTTTTAAAAATTTTTGAACAGTATGGAAACTATATTTATCACTATTTATCCATTTTTCAATATTATTTCTCCTTAAAATTATAGGCATTCTATGATGTATGTGCTCCAAATTACTTTGTGCTTTACCTGTGATAATTGCGTAACTATGAGTTATTTCAGACTTTTTAGATTCCCATGTTGTCCATAAACCAGCAAGTGGTAAAATTTTATTTGTGGATTTTGTAATATAAAATGGTTGTTTTTTTTTATTGAGTATTTTCCATTCAAAATATCCAGATGAAAAAATGATACATCGATTTTTATTAACTAGATCTTGGAAAGAAGGCTTCTCTAAAATACTTTCTGATCGAGCATTAATCATTTGATTTCCAATTGAACTATTGGATGCCCAACTTGGAATTAATCCCCACTTCATATCTTTTACAATTCTTATTCTATTTTTAGATATTAAAACAGGAGTATAAGAAGATGGATAAATATTATAATGAGGGATAATTTGTTTTGAATCCCAACTATCAATAGAAAAATCTTTAATTATTGATTTGATATTTTCTGTTAAAGTATTTCTTCCGCACATATGAATTTTTTAATAAACCCCTTTTCTATTACAATAGAGATTAAGAAGTTTTAACAATAAAATTATTTACTTTTTAACTTGGATTTAACTTATATGAAAAAATTAATTTTGTTGAGACATGGTGAAAGTCAATGGAATTTAGAAAATAGATTTACCGGTTGGACAGATGTAGAGCTTACGAAAAAAGGTGAACAAGAGGCTAAAGAATCAGGAAGATTAATTAAAAATCAAGGCCTGTCTGTTGATACTGTTCACACATCTTTATTAAAGAGAGCTAATAATACAATGAACATTTGTTTAAAACAGATGGATACTGATCTAAATAAAATTTCAATAAATTATAGTTGGAGATTGAATGAAAGGCATTATGGTGCCCTCCAGGGTCTAAATAAATCAGAGACTGCTGAAAAATACGGAGATGAACAAGTACATATCTGGAGGAGAAGTTATACAACCCCTCCTCCGGCCTTAGCTTACGATGATAGAAGACACCCAAGGTTTGATGAAAAGTATAATAGCTTAAGGAAAGAAGATTTACCATTAGCTGAATGTCTAAAAGATACTGTTACAAGGTTCTTGCCTTACTGGAATGAACATATTAAAAAAGATTTAGAATCTGGAAAAAATATACTTATTGTTGCACATGGAAACTCATTAAGAGCATTGGTTAAATTTTTGGATAATATTTCTGATAAAGAAATTTTAAAACTTAACATTCCTACTGGATCGCCACTTATTTATGAACTAGATCATAGCTTAAGCCCAATAAATAACTATTATTTAGGTGATCAAGACCTTATAGAAAAAAAAGAAGCAGAAGTAGCAAATCAAGGTAAAAAATAATATTATTTGAAAATTCTATTTAATTCTCCAGATAAGCGAATACCTGATTGGAGAAGTCTTTTTTCTAATAATTCTTTATTTTTATAGAAATATCCCCATTTAAGGTTTTCTCCTTCAAAATCGTAGCATTGTCTCCTAGCGTTTTGCGACTCATAAACATAGTCTAAAACAGTAGATTTCTGCCATTTATTAATGGTACTTCTATCTTCTTGCAATGTTAAATAGTTTGAATACTCTGTATAACTTAATTTTTGTAATTCAATTAATTTAGTATCCCATATAGAATGAATATTTGTTGGTTCACTGAACCAATTGACTTTTATATCGTTTCCACCTCGATCAAGCCCATTACCAACGTGGAGTGGTTGATGTAGGTCGCCAACAAGATGAATTAAAAACTTTAACGCTATTACTTTTTGATTTTTAGTAGAACTTTTACTTTTTAATGTTTTTATAAACTCATTCACTTTTTCTACTGCTTCTCCTCCATCGAAGTCTGGATTATACTTTTCACCATCTGGTATCGTACAATAATGCCAATTGTTAGCTTTTTTCCATTTAGGATCAGATTTTATTTCATCAGCCCAATTTGCTAATCTAGAAATATCATGGTGTCCGATTAACTTTTTAATTTGTAATTTGGCATTTTTAGTTAAATACTTTTCTGAAATTTCTCCTGTAATTCTATGACCTGTTTTACCCCAACCAAGTAGAATATTTAAAAAAAATAAAACTATTATGAATTTTTTCATTTAATTAACTCCTAATTATTTTTTACTAAACCTAAAATCATTCTGGGATATTTATCTGTAACAATTAAAAATGAGTCTTCTCGATATCGAACAAGACCTTCCCAATTACGAGACATATTGTTATCTAATTCAAAATTTATAGGTTCATTATCTGATAATAAAATTTTACCATCTTTTAATTCAAGTTCTATAAGACGTTCAATTTGTTTAAAATTTTTATTCTTTTGAATTTCATCCAGGTAAAAGTCTTCATCAGGTTTTAATTTCATTTCATCCCCTGGCCATAAATAATTTATACACCAAAACTTCCCTTCTGAATCAATTTTTGTAGCATCAGTAATACGATATTCGATGTTGATACTATTTATTTTAGAAGTCGAAAAATTAATCATAGAAAATATCTTGTGCTCTGGGCTCTTTTGAAGATTAACTCCATTAGCTTCATATAATAGAATTAAATTATTTTTATTAACAATAATACTTTCGTAGGACATATTATCAATTTGAATTGGTGTATTTATCTCTATCAGATTATCTTTTGGAATAAAAATTTCTTGTGTTAAAGGATTAGATCTTCCCCAGACAATAAAGCCTTTCATATAATTATTACTTTTAGCTTCTATTGAAAGGAATACGTTTTCTTTATAAAATGCTATTGCTTCAAAACCATCAAATCCATCAATTAAATTTTTATAATTAGGACTTTTAAACTTAATCTTTTTTGGAACTATAGGAATTGGTTTTGTTGATAGAAAATAATTATCAATCTCAATTTTAGGTATTGCATAAATGGAATTATTCAAATTTTCAGGTATCATAAAAAGTAAGCCCTGATGCCAATCCATTCCAGAGATTTCATTACCAGGGTTTGTTATATCTCCTGATAGTAAAATTTCTTCTAGCTTTATTGTTTTAGCATTGAGGAGAGGTAAACATAAAAAAATATAAGCTAAGTAATTATATTTTTTCTGCTTATATAAACGCATTTATACTAATAATTAATCATCTAAAGTGAGGCATAATTGCTTTAAAAAATTAAATGGATATATACCATCGCTATGTCCGTCATTCCAGAAAGGACGAAGTGCATAATGTCCAACAGGATGTATCCCTTTTAATTTATAACTTTCAGAGTTCATTGACTGAGGAGGGCCTTTATAAATATTACCAAAGACATCTGTTTCACCAGAACAATTAGCACAAGGACAATTATCTCTCATCGATT
>MDTB01166288.1_pt1 | contig 20500 bp, 18 predicted proteins | sample 811161 | NCBI WGS metagenome assembly MDTB01 (sample SAMN05326650, study PRJNA326480) | marine metagenome | isolation source: seawater | place: Mediterranean Sea | collected 2009
GGATTAGCTTATGTGATTGAGTTCGCTGATAAAATTGAGTCAGATGATAAGATTTTTGAAGATAAGGGAATTAAATTGATAGTCAATCCAAAAAGCTATGCTTACTTGAAAGGAACTGAATTAGATTTTGGAAGAGACGGCCTTAATGAAGGATTTAAGTTTAATAATCCTAATGTTAAAGACAAATGTGGTTGTGGCGAGAGTTTTAATGTTTAATGAATATATTAAAGCAGAACTTTTTTGAATTATTTGATATTGATATAGCCATAGATATAAGCAAAACAGAGCTTGATCAAAAAGTTAAGGTATTACAAACTAAATTTCATCCTGACAACTTTGCTAATAGCTCAGATCTTGAAAAAAGATTAGCTCTTCAACTCTCATCTCATATAAACGATGGGTATAAAATACTAAGCGACTTAGTTTTAAGAGTTGAATACATTCTAAAAATTAATAATTTTGTTAAAGACGAATCTATGACTATTAATGATGCTGATTTTTTACAAGAACAAATCGAATATAATGAGCTAGTTGAGTTACTCGAAGAAAAATATGATGATAATTTAGCTAAAGATCATCTTAATAAAGTCAAATTACATTTGAAATCTACAATAGATGATATCAGAATATCTTTTAAATCAGAGGACTTTGAAGAGGTATGGAAAAACTTATCCAAACTTAGATTTTATACAAAAAATATTAATAATCTAATACATATGAGAATGATATGAGTTTACTTCAAATATCTGATCCCTCTAAAGATAACGATCAACCGAAGAAATTTGTTGTTGGTATAGACCTTGGCACTACAAATTCCTTGATAGTTTCTTATGATAACGACTTTAAAGTCTATAATGATAATACATCAAGTTTAATTCCGTCTGTTGTCTCAATTAATAAATCTGGGGAAAGTATTGTAGGCTCTAAGGTAGCTAATGACTTAGTTGACGAAGATACTATATATATTACTTCTATTAAAAGAATTATGGGTTTGTCATATGACGATGTGCAAGATATTAATTTTAAAAATGATTTAAATGTAATAAAAGGTAAAAATAATCTACCATATATACATGCATATAACAATGAATATAGTGCTATTGAAATTTCATCAAAAATACTTTCACATCTAAAAGCTATAGCTGAATCTAAAGAAAATAAACGATTGGATGGAGCAGTCATAACTGTACCTGCATACTTTAATGATATCCAACGACAAGCTACTAAAAATGCTGCTAAACTATCAGGGATAAATGTTTTACGTTTACTGAATGAACCTACAGCAGCTGCTCTGGCATATGGGCTTGAGTCTCAAAATACAGGCACCTTTGTTATATATGATTTTGGTGGCGGTACGTTTGATGTATCTGTTTTAACACTAGATAAAGGGATATTTAGAGTTTTGTCAACAGATGGTAACACAAACCTTGGCGGAGATGATATTGATAATGCACTATGTCAGTGGCTGATTGATAATTATTCTTTCCTGCAGAAATATAAATTTATTAAAGTTAAAGAAATTGCCAGATCATTAAAAGAATCGATTGATGACAAGAAATCTATATCTTTAAATATAGAAAACACCTCCGTTACTTTATCTAAAAAAACATTTCATGAACTTATTGAACCTATTTTGAATAAAACCTTTAATATAGTTAAAAATGCTATTTTTGAATCAGGTTTATCTTCAGATGATATTAAAAATATAATATTAGTTGGTGGTTCAACTAGGATTAGATGCATCAAAGGTTTATTAGTTAAAAAATTTAATTGCGATGTACTTGATGATATTGATCCTGATAAGGTAGTTGCACATGGTGCAGCGTTACAAGCATCATTACTTTCAGGTAATAACAAAGACAATATTCTCTTATTAGATGTTCTCCCACTTTCTTTAGGGATTGAAACCTATGGAGGTCTAGCAGAAAAAATTATTATAAGGAATACACCTATCCCTATTAAGCTTAGAAAAACCTTTACAACATTTAAGGACGGCCAATCGAAATTATTAATTAATGTTGTTCAAGGTGAACGTGAGCTTGTAAAAGATTGTAATTTACTCGGTGAATTCATTTTGAATAATATTCCACCAATGGTTGCTGGAGGCCCGAGAATAGATGTGGACTTTCAAATTGATACTGATGGTATTCTATCAGTCTCAGCCACGGAAACCACAACTGGAAATACGTCCTCAATAGAGATAAAACCATCCTATGGTTTAACAGAGGCTGATATAACGAGGATGATAAATGAATCTAATGATAGCGCTGAAATTGATTTACAATTAAGACGGCTTAATGAGTCTATAGTTGAAGCAAAAAGAGTTATATATGCTCTAGAACAAGCACTTCAAAGTGACGGCAAGAAGCTACTATCTAGAAATGAAAATGATAAAATATGTGAGAAGCTCACATCACTCAAAGCGACTCTAAACAGCAAGGATTCATCACTTATAGAACAAAACATCAGTGAGCTCGAAAATGTATCAGAATTTTATGTAGAAAGAAGAATGAATAGTAGTATAAAGTCATTGATTGCAGGTAAAGGTATAGATGATATACTGTAAAACGAAATGCCAAAGATAACTTTTTTGCCTAATGAAGATATATGTCCCGATGGAGCTACCATAGAAGTCCCAAAAGGAACTAGTATCTGCCGAGCAGCTCTTGATAGCGGTATACAGATTGAACATGCCTGTGAGTTATCATGTGCTTGCACAACATGTCATGTCTATGTTGTAAAGGGATTATCATCTCTAAATGACGCCACGGATGATGAAGATGATTATTTGGATAAAGCTTGGGGTCTCCAGAGTAATTCTCGTCTGAGTTGTCAGGCAATTATTAAAGATGATGATTTAATTATAGAAATACCAAAATATACAATCAATCATGCTTCGGAGCGTCACTAATGACATTAAAATGGATAGATAGTCTAGATATTGCGATTTTACTTGATGAGAAATTTCCTGATATAGACCCTCAAAAGATTAGGTTCACTGACTTACATAAATGGGTTTGCGAGTTAGATGAATTTGATGATGATGAAACAAAATCTAATGAAAAAATACTTGAAGCAATTCAAATGAATTGGATAGAGGAGAAATAATCAATATGAATCAGGAGAAAACTCTAGCTATTATAAAGCCTGATGCTGTTTCTAGAAAGCTTATTGGCTCAATAATTTCTTTAATAGAAGATAATGATATCGTTATAAGCCAGATGAAGATGCTAACTTTATCGAAATCAAAAGCAGAAGAGTTTTATAAAGTCCATAAAGATAAAGATTTTTATGATAGATTGATCGCATATATGACATCAGGACCTGTTGTAATTATGCTTCTTGAGGGGGTAGATGTTATACAGCGATATAGAGCTCTAATGGGTAAAACAAACCCTAAAGAAGCTGACACAGGTACAATAAGAGACCTATATGCTATTAATAAAACTCAAAATTCTGTTCATGGCTCTGATAGCCCTGATAATGCTATAATAGAAATTAATTTATTTTTTTAATTTGATCACTTGTAATGAAAACAAAAACTATTCAATCAATTAAAGGATTTAAGGATATATTACCTACTGAGATTAAATATTATAAATATATAGAAAAAACAATCTCTGATGTCTCAGAACAATATGCAATTAATGAATTAAGACTGCCAATTTTGGAACGATCAGAATTATTCCTTAAATCTATAGGGAATTCTACTGATATTGTTAACAAAGAAATGTATGATTTTATAGATAAAAATGGAGAATCTATATGCTTAAGACCTGAAGGCACAGCGTCAATCGTAAGAGCAGTTATTGAGCATAACCTTGTTTATGATCGTGGACTGAAGAAACAAAAATATATGTACTATGGACCTATGTTTAGACATGAGAAACCTCAGAAGGGTAGATATAGACAATTTAACCAATTTGGAATTGAATATTTTGGATTTAAAAATATAAATAGTGATTTAGAAATAATTATTTTGGGAAATCATATTTTCAATAAGATCGGATTAAATAATATTGAATTATATATAAATTCTTTAGGCAATGAGCTTGATAAGAATAAATATTCAAAAATTATCATGGACTACTTTTCATCTTTTAAAGACATCCTTGATGAATATCAATTAAAAACCCTTAGCAATAATCCTTTAAGATTACTAGATAGCAAGAAAGATAATATTATAAATCTTTTAGATGATATACCTAAAATGATTGATACATTGTCAACTGAGTCTAAAAGTAGATTTCAGGCTTTATTAAATAAGCTTGATGATATGGGCATCGAATATCATGTTGATAATTCTATTGTCAGAGGATTGGACTATTATAATGATACTGTATTTGAGTGGAGAGACAAATCACTTGGCAGTCAAAATGCTATTTGCGCAGGGGGGAGATACGATTCTCTTGTTGAGAACACTGGCGGAAATAATGTTCCAGCTATAGGTTTTGCAATAGGAGTTGAACGTATAGTTGAACTTCTAAAAACAAATAATATCAATTATGCAAGTGATAAACCTATCATACCTTTTATGTCTACTATCTCTGAGTCAGAGTCATATGATATTGAGCTAGTAACAACCTTACGGAATAAATATCCAAAAACCTGTTTTCTAACGACTGATAATTCAGCAAGTCTATCGTCTCAAACTAAACATGCATTAAAGACAAATGAGAGTATAATAATTTTGGTCACTGATGATAATCTAAAAGAAAAATCAGTCACTGTTAGGATGAAAGAGAATAAAATGAATGATATGATTCTTACAAAAACTGAATTAATAGAATTAATGGATAAAATATATGAGTGATCAATATACTGAAGAAGAAGATAAGTTAATTAGTTGGTTCAAAGACAATTTTAAGAATATGCTCATTGGGATTATTGTTGGTATATCTTTTGTGCTTGGCTTAAATTATTATTCTGATACTACACTAAACAAACAATATGAAATATCTCTTAAATTTGAGCAAGCCTTAATTAGTTATCAGGAGAAAAATTATGCGGATGTTCTTGGCTTTGCTAATGATCTAACTATAAATGATCCAGAAAATATTTATACATCTCTAATCAATCTATATGCTGCAAAGATTCATCATGATAACAAGGACTATGAAAAGGCTCTTGGATCGCTTAATCTAATAATTAATAATTCGAACTCTATTGATATTCTTGATATAGCTAATTTGCGATCTGCTAGAATCCTTATTTTTTTAAAAAGATATGATGAGGCAAAAAATTATATACTTGCAGTTGATGATTATATGGAAAAAGCTATTTCAACTGAATTATTAGGAGATATTGAATACTACAGGAATAATTTTAAACAAGCTAAAGACTATTATTTATATAGTTTAGATAACGAAATGACACCTAATAAGAGAAAAATCATAGAAAATAAAATTAATTCTATTAATTAAGATGAAAAAAATATTAGCTATAATTATTTATTTGTTTGCATCAGGTTGTTCTATTACTGATATACCTTCTTACTTAGGCTTACCTAGTATTAGTTCATCGCAAAGTGAAATTAATACGATTAAAACAAGGCTTGCATGGTCTTCAGATATAGGCGCTTCAAGAGATTATAAAACTGGTGTTCTTCAACCAGTATTTCTAAATGATATATCTTATACAATTGACAGCACTGGCTACATCAGCGCGATAGATTTAAAGACTGGAAGTAAATTATGGGCATACGACCTCGATATGGATGTATCTTCAGGATTAGGTCTCCATGATAATAAATTATTTTTTGGTACTAATGATGGAATGTATTATGCATTTAGTATTAATAAAATTATGAAACCATATAGCATTTTTAATAATCTTGATTTTATAAATATTCTTGACGATTCAAATATTGAACCTGATTTGAAGATACAGCTAAGTAGTGAGGCTTCTTCACCAGCAATAGGTGTTGGAAATCTTGTTTTTATTAAATTAGATGATGGTGATACGGTTGCTATTGATTACATAGATAATTCTATTGCATGGAATTATAAAGGACGCAATGTTCCCTTAAGCATGAAAGGTTCAGGTGCTATAGCAAGTTCAAATAACAATATTTACGTTCCAAGAGATGATGGAAATCTAGTCTCTTTATTGAATACAAGTGGTAAATTAAATTGGCTAGTATCGATTTCTCCTAGAGCTGGAAGAAACGAATTAGAATCTTTGAGAGATATCGAAATTACGCCTGTAATTGATAATGGAATCTTATATATTGGATCATATCAAGGCAATCTAATATCTGTAGATATATTTAATGGAAATATACTTTGGTCAAGACCAATGTCAGTTATGTCCCAACTGAGTATTGATGACAGGACATTATATATATCTGATTATAATGGCCATATTTATGGAATAGATCGATATGATGGTAATATTATATGGAAATATACATTACCAAAGAATCTTATATCAACACAAACTTTTATCATGGATGAACTAGTAGTTTCTTTTACAACTAATGGACATATTATTATTTTAAATAAACAAGATGGCAAAATGCTTACTTTTAAAAAAATCATTAGCGACATTGATCATCAGGTAAGAGGAATAATATCTAATAAATATCTTTATATAAGCAGCAAAGATGGTAGACTCAACGCAATTGAAATAAACTAGTTTTTATCATGAAAAATAGTATTGCTATCGTTGGCAGAACAAATGTAGGAAAATCCCTATTATTTAACAAATTAACTAAAGCTAGAAAATCGCTTGTGATTGATCATCATGGAGTAACTAGAGATATAAATATTGGTCAATTAGTAATAGATAATAGATCCATTCAAATCGAAGATACAGGAGGTATACCTGAAGAGAATGATAATTTTAGTAATGAAATCCTTAAAAAAGTATCTAAATCTATAACTCAAGCTAAACTAATTTTATTTGTAGTTTCTGCGCAAGACGGCCTCACGGTTCAAGATCATGAAATATGTAAAATGTTAAGAAAAATAGATGTAAAGACGCTTCTCTTAATCAATAAAACAGATCTGAGCAAAAAGTCTCAACCTATAAGTGACTTCTATAAGCTAGGCTTACAAGATGTTCATTTAATTTCAGCAAAAAATAATATTGGGCTAATTGAATTACTCAAGAGTATTTCAAAAGAATTAATTGGTGATGAAGTTGAATCAAAAGAAATATTTAGACGTATATCAATTATTGGTAAACCTAATTCTGGGAAATCAACATTAATCAATACATTATTGAATGAAGATAGAATGATTACTTCAGATATCGCAGGAACAACATTGGATGCAATTGAAATTCCATTTACATTTAAAGATAATAATTTTATATTATTTGATACCGCTGGAATCTCAAGGAAATCTAAAACAGTTTCAACTGTACAAAAATTTAGTATTAATAGTACATTAAATACTATTAGATCAACTGACATCTGTGTTTTTATGATAGATGCTGAAGAGGGCATAACTAAACAAGATAAAACTATTCTAAATATTATCAAAAAAAATAATAAAGCCTTTATTGTTGTAATTAATAAAACTGATACTAGAAATCAATCAGAAATTTTAGAATTAAAAAAAGATTTAAAATATTTTTCAAATATCACTGATAATGCTTCAATAGTTATGATATCCGCAATCAACAAACATAATATCAAGAGACTTCTCCATACTATTTCTAGTATTTCTTATTCTATTTATAAAAGGTATAAATCTTCATTTTTGACAGATATACTGAATAAAGCATTAGATGAGCATCCTCCGCCAATGATTAATAATCGTAGGATAAAATTAAAATTTGCACAGCAAGACAAATCTGAATCTTTATCTATTACTATATATGGAAATCAAATTGATAAGTTGCCTACATCATATGAGAAATATCTAAAAAACTTTTTTATAGACAAGTTAAGTTTGGTTGGAATTCCAATCAAGATTTCATTATCTAAACAAAAAAACCCATTCAAGTGAATGGGTTTTTCATTTAGAGTTTCTATATTACTCAGCAGTCTTAGGACTGATTATATTTTTAACTTCTGAGATTTTATTTGCAGGAAACCCGCCTGTTTCAGCATGATCTCTGATGAGTTGCTCGTTATCTGCATTGTAAACACAGTAAACTTTGTCACCAGTTACATAACTATGATCCCATTCAATCCCAGTATTCATATCTTTTAGAATTCCACATGATTTTTGTGAAATACCTTTAAGATCATCAGCAGTAAGATCACCTGCCCCTGGAATTTCTCTTTCTATTACATATTGTGGCATTTTTTACCCCTCCTTATTAATATATACCTATTTTGCTACGAATTTCATGAACCTTCAAGGTTTAAATTGTTAATTACCTTGATGTTTGTTAGAAGTTTAGGATCTATATATATATTATTCATTAATACAGACCAATGAAGATGTGGCCCTGTAGATTTACCAGTTGTACCTACTTTGCCAATAATTTGTCCTTTTCTTACAAAATCATTATTCTCAACAAGTATTTCATCTAGATGTATCATGATACTTTTTAAACCTCTACCATGATCCAAGTATATAGTCTTACCATTATAGAAGAAATCACCAGTTAAAATTATTTTTCCAGGTGACGGTGCTACAATAGGTGTGCCTATATCAGCAGCAATATCATATCCATTATGATAACTTCCTTCAATACCATTATAAAATCTTTTAGTACCAAAAACTCCTGTTGTAATACCTTCTACTGGCAATATAAAATCTAAATCAGGATTAATATCAATCCATATTTTTTTTGCACTAGCTAGTTTCATACTATCTTTTTTTATTCTTTCATAATTACTTTTACTAGGTTTGACATATTTTTTATCAACAATGATTTTTTGGATTTTAAAATCTTTATTAAGTACATTGAAATTTATAGTTTTCAAAATATTTGAGTCTTTATCTGTTATTATGAATTTATTTTCTCCAATTTTAGAATTATATGAAATTCCATAGACAAGAAAGAACTTATTATTCTTACTCCATCTTAGCAACCTATCCTGATTTAGATAAATATCTTGTTGATATTCATTTTTTGTAAGTTCCGTTATATACACACCCCCTGGATAAATATCCATATACTTATCTGAAGCAATTATAAGGGGGGAGAAATATAAATTTATGTTTATAATTATTAAATTAAGTATAATTAATCTCATACTAATATCTTATTGGTATCTTTCCATCCTTTCTTGATATACTTTGTACTAATTGTAGTAGTAATGCCGCCCCTTACTTTCCAATAACCAATTACGGTCATATGTCTTGGCTTAATTAGTGTTCTAATATCTCTAAGGATTTTATTTGTATTATCTTCATGGAAGGCGCCTACATCTCTAAATGAACCCATATATAATTTCAATGATTTTAATTCTACACAGAGCTTATCAGGTACATATTTGATGACAAATTCAGCATAATCAGGTTGTCCAGTTAACGGGCATAGACATGTAAACTCTGGTATATCCATAGTTATTAGATAATCTTCCTTCATCTCTGGATTATTGAAGGTCTCGAGTATCTTCTGATGCAAATCCATTATTGTTTCTCCTGATAGTAGTATTATACCTTAGATAATATTATAATCTATTAAAGGGTTTTCTATGCGTCTTACTAAAATTAAATTATCTGGTTTTAAAACATTTGTTGACTCAACTACTCTCTCTTTTCCTAGTAATTTGACAGGCATAATAGGCCCAAATGGATGCGGAAAGTCAAATATTATTGATGCGATAAGATGGGTTATGGGTGAATCTTCAGCAAGAAACTTGAGAGGCGATTCTATGGAAGATGTTATTTTTTCAGGATCATCATCTAGATCACAGGTAAGCAAAGCATTTATTGAATTATACTTTGATAATGAAAATAACACACTCGATGCAAAATTTGCCAAATATTCAGAGTTGGTAATAAAACGTGAAGTATCGAGAGATGGCATATCCAATTATTATTTGAACAGTACAAAATGTCGTAGAAAAGATATCAAAGAAGTCTTTCTTGGCACTGGTCTTGGCCCGAGAAGTTACGCGATTATCGAACAAGGAATGATATCGAGATTAGTTGAAGCAAAACCTGAAGAGCTTAGAAGTTATCTAGAGGAAGCTGCTGGTATCAGTAAGTATAAAGAAAAAAGAAGGGAAACAGAATTAAGGTTAAGACATACAAAAGATAATCTGAATCGCTTAAACGATGTAATGAAAGAGATTACATCTCAGTTAGGAAAACTTGAGAGACAAGCCAAAGCAGCAAAGGATTATAAGCAATTAAAGACTGATGAGAGCGAATTAAAATTAAACTTACTTTGTTTAAAATGGAACAATTATAATATTGAGATACAAAAACTAGATTCTGATATTAGTAAAAATAATATTGAATATGAGAAACAAAAGTCTTTAATTACAGCTAAAGATAAATTAATAGAAGAGACAAGAATAGAGCGCGGTAATGAACAGGAATTATTTAATTCAACGCAAGCAAATTTTTACCATATAGGAAGTGAAATTGCTAGATGTGAAAAAGATATAGAGCATAGCCAAGAATCAGAGTCATCAAGACTTAAATCAATTGATGAGTTAATAGCTACTATAGAAAATCTTAAAGATAATGCAATTTTGGAAAGTCAAAGAATTAAAACTATAGATAAAAATATTTCAGATAAAAATAAGACTCTTTTAGAGATAACAAAAAAACTTGAGAACTTAAATCAAGAAAAATTGAATGCTAATAATGCATTACAAAACTGGCAGTCGAAATATAATGATTTTATATCTATACAGCTTGAAACAAAGAATAAACAAGAAATTGAAAAAACTAAAATAAATGCTTCTGAAAAATCGATTGAACTACTCACAAAGAGACTCAGAATACTTGAATCTTATACAATGCCTGAAGAGCAAAGCACAATGGACAAAAATATTATTATGACTATGGCTAACGAAATTCAACAAAAAATATCATCAATATTGATAGATGTGCAGAGATCAGATGATTCTAAGGATAAAAAAAATAAATTATTTAAATTTTTACCACTGAATATTAAAAGCTTATCAGATAATTTTAAGAATTTAGTTAAAAAGATTAAATTATTAATTAGATCACAAGAACAAGAAATAAGTGATATAAACAAAAAAATCAAAGATTATCAAAAATCAGTTGACGTAGCTAATCGATCATTATCGCTTTTAAAAGAAGACATAAAAAATAATGATAAAAAGAAAATCCAATTCGAGAAAGAACGTATAGAGTTTAAACAAATAATTGATAAGGTTTTATGGGATACTGAAGAAATACAAGCAAAGCAAAATGATCTCAATATTTTGATTTCATCACTACTTTCTGAAAAAACTGCTGTTGATGAAAATATATCTAGGATTAATGTTGATATTACTGATCTCAATGATAGAAGATTATCTCTATTATCTACTGGTAATAATACTGAAAAACCAACGTCTGATATGCAGAATATGCTAAAAAGTCTATTAAAAACTAAGAAAGATAAAGAATTAGAACTTTCATCACTGAGAAATAAACTATCTAAGCTAGATAACCAAATATTATCTTATGAGTCAGAAAAGAATGACATTAATATAATTATTTCAGATATCAGAGAACTATTAGAAAAAAATAAAATTTCATTGAGCGAAAAAACTGCGCAACGAAATTCTTTAAAAGATAATGCAGAAATTCCTACTGCTGAGATTGAGAAAGCTTTATTAGAAAATAATACTTCAATGGATATAAAAACTATAGATCTTGAAATAAGTAAAATTAAGAAGAAAACTGATTCACTTGGAGCTATAAATTTAGCCGCAATTGATGAACTAGATGATCAAAAGGAGAGAAAGATTTATCTAGATAACCAATATGATGACCTTTCTAAATCAGTCAAAACTCTTGAGAGTGCTATTAGTAAAATTGATCAAGAGACGAAATCTAAATTTAAAGATATCTTTGATAAAATTAATAATAATTTAAATTCTTATTTTACTAAAATCTTTGGTGGTGGCAAAGCCTATCTTGAGTTGACGGATAATGATCTTCTTAACACTGGTGTTTCAATTATGGCTAGGCCTCCTGGTAAACTTGTTAAGAACATCAATCTTCTCTCAGGTGGAGAAAAGGCTGGAGTTGGAATTGCATTTGTATTTTCAATTTTTAGAATTAATCCTGCTCCATTCTGTTTGTTAGACGAAGTTGATGCACCTCTGGATGATGCAAATAATAATAGATTCTGTAATGTAGTAAAAGAAATGTCAGAATCTGTTCAATTTATATTTATTACACATAATAAATCAACAATGGAACTAGCTGATGTTTTATCTGGTGTTACTATGAGAGAAGCTGGTATATCAAAGCTTGTTTCAGTAAATGTCAATGAAGCTGTAAATCTTACTGCTAATAAATCTAGTAATCCTGAGACACGCACTACACCAAACTAGACATATGTCAATTGATAAAAAATTACTCAAAAAGAAATATAAAGAACTGATAAAAATAATTAATTATCATAATAAAATGTATCATACTTATGATTCACCTGAAATATCTGATACAAAATTTGATAAACTATATTCTGAGCTAAAGTCTTTTGAGAAAGATTATCCAGAGTTGATTATATCAGAGTCACCAACTATGAGGATTGGCTCAAAACTATTAAATGGTTTTATAAAAATTAAACATCAACAACCAATGCTTTCACTTGCAAATGCATCTGACTATAATGATTTTTTGAACTTCTATGACAGAATAAAAAAAGATCTCAGAAATGATGATTTTGTTTTATCAGCTGAACCTAAGTTTGATGGTCTAGCTATAAGCATAACTTATATAGATGGATATTATGCTACAGCTGTGACGAGAGGGGATGGTCTAGTTGGAGAAGATGTGACTGCTAATGTTAAAACTATTAAATCATTACCTTTAATTCTTGAAGGAAAGAAGATACCATCTAAATTATGTTTGAAAGCAGAAATCTATATGAGTTTAAAAGATTTTAAAAAACTTAATAAAGATCTCAGTAAAAGTAAATTAAAAACATTCGCGAATCCACGAAATGTAGCAGCTGGGACTATTAGACAATTAGATCCTAGAGTAGCCTCTGAGAGAAATCTTAAAATATTTTTTCATGGATTAATTGATGATAATACCTTCTCTGATGAGACTCATTCACAATCATTAGCTAGAATTAGTACATATGGACTACCAACCTGTAATCTTAATAAAAAAATTATATCTCTTGATGAGGTACAAGAATATTTTAATTATCTAAATGAAATTAGGTCTTCATTATCATATGAAATTGATGGAATAGTATTTAAAGTTGATAACTATAAACAACAGAATATATTGGGCTTAACATCTAAGGCTCCTAAATGGGCTATAGCTTATAAATTTAAATCTATAGAGGTAAAAACAAAACTTTTGGATGTAACTTTTCAGGTTGGTAGGACAGGAATTATAACACCAGTTGCCGAATTAGAACCTATAAACATAGGGGGTGTAAATGTAAGCAGAGCAAGTTTACATAATATGGATGAGATTATGAGAAAAGATATTCATATTAATGATATAGTTTTTGTTAAAAGAGCAGGTGATGTAATCCCTGAAGTTGATCGAGTAAGTTTAAGTGAACGTAGTAATTGTAAGAAAATAAAGATACCCAATAAGTGTCCAGCATGCGGAACACTACTCATTAAAACATCAAATAATGCTATTTATAAATGTACAAATCAATTTAACTGTAAACCTCAGATCGTTCAGTCAATTCAACATTATGCGTCACGTAAAGCTATGAATATATCAGGATTAGGTGAAAGTATTATCGAATCATTAATTGAATCTAAAATCATAAATAACTTTACTGATTTATATCAGTTAACCGTAACTATGCTTCTAAGCATAGAAAGATTAGCTGAGAAGTCCTCTCAAAATCTTATTGATTCTATAGAACAATCAAAAAATAACTCATTCGATAAGTTAATTTACGCACTTGGTATTAATGAAGTAGGTGCTTCAACAGCAAAGTCTTTAGCTAATAGTTTTGTGAACATTGACTCACTGATGTCTGCTTCAAAAGAAGAGCTATGTCTTATAAATGATATTGGAGAGGTAGTTGCAGACAACATATATGATTATTTTAGAAATACTACTAATAAAAACAACATTAATAAGTTGCTTAAGTTAGGACTGCAAATTCAATATCCTTTAATTGACCATGATGCAAAATTATCAGGACGAACTTATGTAATTACGGGGAGCTTCACTAACATAAGTAGAAATGATATTGAAAAGTCAATTATTGACAATGGAGGGAAAGTTACTGCATCTATTTCTAAAAAAACCAGTGCTTTAATTTTAGGGTCCAAACCTGGTTCAAAGTTAGAAAAAGCGAAAAAACTAAATATTGATATTATTCGTGAGAATGAATTATCTAAGCTTCTCTGAGAAGTTCATTAATACCTACTTTAGATCTAGTTTTTTCATCAACTTTCTTGACTATAACAGCACAGTAAAGACTATATTTTTGATCTTTAGACGGAAGTGATCCTGACACAACAACGGACCCTTCTGGTATTAAGCCATAAGAAACTTTACCAGTCTCTCTATCAAAGATTTTAGTGCTTTGTCCAATATAAACACCCATAGATATAACAGAATTTTTTTCTACTATAACACCCTCTACAATTTCTGATCTTGCTCCGATGAAACAATTATCTTCAATTATTGTAGGATTAGCCTGAAGAGGTTCTAAAACTCCACCAATTCCCACACCTCCTGATAAATGCACATTTTTACCTATTTGAGCACAAGATCCAACAGTAGCCCATGTATCTACCATTGTTCCGTCATCTACATATGCACCAATATTCATAAATGAGGGCATCAATACAACATTTTTACCAATATAAGTACCTTCACGAGCTATTGCTTGAGGCACAATCCTGATGTTATTTTCTTTGAGATACTTTTCCTCGATATTTAGAAATCTAGAAGTTAACTTATCATAAAATTTAGTATATCCAGTTTCAGTTATTTTATTTTCTCTGAGCCTAAATGAAACTAAGATTGCTTTCTTAATCCATTGATTGACTATCCAGTTGTTGTCTATCTTTTCAGCTACTCTTAGCTCGCCGGTATTTAGTGATGCTAAAGTCTCTTCAACTACATGACTTACCTCAGTTTTATCCACATCCTCCATATTTGACGAAAAGGCTTTTTCAATAATTTCTTGATTTTTATTCATAATGTACTCGGGATTTTTTCATCTATTGGTTTATTATTAATTACATCATCTTGTGAATCAATGAATACAAGTATATCATAATATTGTCTAATATTCTGAACATACTTTACTGTCTCCCAACCTCGTGCATATCCATATTTAGTTTTCTTGTAATATTTTGACTGACTTAGCCTTAATAGGTAAGGCTTGATTGATTTCCAATCTGTAATAACCACACCATCACTTTTTGCCATTTTAATTGCATCTATAATATGTCCATATCCAATATTATAAGCCGCAATAGCATACCATATCTTATCAACATCATTAATTTGATCTGGTACTTTATCTAGCATTTTCCTTAAATATTTTGCGCCACCATAAATACTTTCTTTAGGATCAGTCCTATCATTTATTTCCATATCCATTGATGTATTCTTTGTTAACATCATGATACCTTTAACCCCAGTATATGATACTGCATTTTTATTCCAGCGTGATTCCTGATACCCAATACTTGCTAGCAGTCTCCAGTCATGATTATACTTTTTTGAGTAAGTTTTAAAGTAAAACTCATATAATGGAAATATATTAGCCAAGTCATTAATAAAATTTTTACTACCAACAAAGCTATATTTTGTATTACTACCTAGATTTTTCTGTTTAATATATTTTAATTTATTTTTTTTGAGCATATTTGTAAAGAAACTAGATAACTTATCATTTAAATGGTTACTAGAATTTATAGGAATAGCCCAATGATGCTTGACACCATCAGCTATTTTATATGCTTTAGTAATTTCTGGAAAATATCCTTTATAAAAGTTTATTTCATCTGATGATAAGACTGTATATTTAGTTTTATTTTCTATGAGTAAATGTACAATTTCATCGATATTTTTATCATCAATGATATTATACTCAATTTTATTTTCTTTAAAGAACTCATCAATTGAATTTTTTATTTTTGGTGAATCAATTATATCTATCATTTTATTTGATATATTATTTTTATCAGGAATTTTCCGCATATATCTATTATTAAATACTAAATAATAATCTGACTGAGTATGTGAATAGTTTAGATCAACATTATCTAGTATACCCATATCAGCAAGTATATCTATTTCTCTATTATTTAGTTTATCTAAGGCGGCTTTGGTACTATCTAATGTAACAATTTTTAAATCTAGGTTAAAGTATTTTGACAGCTCTTTTGTAACATCATAGGTATACCCATTTTTCTCATTCTTAATCTCATAATATGTTCTTGGACCTGTTCTAACGCCAATGATAATCTCACCTTTATCAACAATTCTCTTATAATCATTTTCATAAAAAGGTGCATAGATTTTTATAAATCCAATAGATGCAACAATCAAGATTGTTATCAGAATAATTCTAACTAAAAAATTAATCATTAATTACTGTTACTGTTTTTGCCTTGGGATACATTAGTGGTTTTTCTATTATTATTCTTCCCTTGATAACCTTTTCTTCTATTATAGGACTTATACTTATTGTTAGATTTATTAAAACTACTTTTACTATATCTTCTTCGACTATTATAAGGTCTATTTTTGAATGTTTTTTTAGTCTTAATTCCCAATAGTGACTTTATGTTATCTATTAAACTGCTAAATATTCCAGTTTTTTTCTTTTGCGCAATCTTTTTAGTAAAAATAGGCTTTGGAGGTAAACTCTTAGGCGCAACAGCACTTACAATAGCTTCTTCATAACGTGAGCTGGTTTCGTTTAAAGTTTTAGCATTTTTGTCATTGACTTTATTTAATGATGACTTAAATTCCTCATTAGATCGATTTTCTCTATCAATATAATAATTAGCGCCCTCAATAGTATTGTCTGGTACAACTTTTATCGTTACCTTTTGTCTTTGTTCAATTCCCTGAATCAGCTCTCTTTTATCATTCAAGAGGTATGTTGCTAACCTGACAGGCAAATAAACGGTTAGAGGTTTGTTGTTTTTCATTGCTTCCTCTTCAAGCATCCTAACTAGATTCACAGAAAGAGTAGACAGAGATTTAATATATCCTACCCCACCACAAGTAGGACAAACTTGACTATTGTTATCTATGATTGAAGATTTTAATTTTTGTCTAGATATTTCCATCAGTCCAAATTTAGATATTCTAGTAAACTGTATTTTGGCTTTGTCAATTTTTGATAATTCAGCCATTTTTTTCATCACAGCTTTTTGTGAACTTATTGACATCATATCTATAAAATCTACTACTATTAGTCCCCCTATGTCTCTTAACTTGAGTTGGGTTGATAAGGATACAGCTGCCTCTAGATTTGTATTTAATGCAGTTTCCTCGATATCACCACCTTTTGTTGACTTAGCAGAATTCACATCAATACTTGTTAGTGCTTCAGTTGTATCAAAAACAATATTACCACCCGATGGTAACGATACTTTTTTTCGATATACACTTTGCAATTGTGTCTCTATTCCAAAATTACTAAATATCGGAACTGGTTTAGTATAATGCTCTATTTTAACTTTTGAGTGAGGTATAAAATGTTCTTTAGCATTCATGAAGTCTTCATAGAATTTTTGATCATCTATAATAACTTCATTAATTGTTTCATCTGTATAATCTCTTATAACTCTTGCCAACATACTACTTTCTTGATAGATGAGAAATGGCGCTTTTTTTAAGACAGAATTTTCAAGAATCGACTCAAAAATTTGTATTAGATAATCCATATCCCATTGGAGGGTTTCTTTGTTTGTATCTAAACCAGATGTCCTCAGTATTACACTCATACCCTCTGGAATATTTATTTCAGTCAATAATTTTTTGGCAGCCTGCCTGTCATTACCTTCTAGTCTTCTTGATACACCACCAGTGTTAGGATTTTTTGGGAGAAGTACAAGGTATTTACCTGCTAAACTTAAATAAGTTGTCAGGGCCGCACCTTTTGTTCCACGCTCCTCCTTATCTATTTGAATAACAATTTCTTTGCCAGATTCTATACAATCTCTCGATGTTTTTTGTTTTCCTGGTGTAAAGATATCAGGCGATATCTCTTTAAACGGGAGAAAGCCATGTCTGGATCTACCAAAATTTACAAAGGCAGCCTCTAAGCTGGGTTCAACTCTAGATATCGTCCCTTTGTATATATTGGACTTGATATTCTTCGATGGTAAGTCTATGTCTAATTCTACGAGCTTGTTGTCCTCGACAATAGCTAACCGCAACTCCTCTCTTTGAGAAGCATTTATTAAAATTTGTTTCATTTGAAATCCTGTAATTCATTTTCTCTCTTTTATATGATTTTTATTATAATTACTAAATCGAGTCTAATTCTCTTTAGCTCTGTTTTTTTCTAACATTAAATAATATTGTTTAAGCCACATAACTGATATTGATGAAATTTATCTTATATATCAGTATTTCTTCATTATTTTCAATACTTTAGCTGCTAATATCGCTAAAATCGTTAAACAATATAAAAATCTTTGAATTAATATATCAATGATTTAAACTATCTTCAAATAATATCGTGTCTAATTCAAACAAAATTACTGTAAAAAAAGTCAATATTGGCCAAGACCAAGAAGGACAGAGGATTGATAATTATTTGAGAAAAGTGTTGCCCGGTGTGCCAAATAGCCTGATTTATAAGATAATCAGAGATGGTCAGGTAAGGATAAACAGTGGGAGAGTAAAACCTCTATATAAACTTAAGAGAAATGACATTATCAGGATCCCTCCTGTATCCATAGACTTGAAACCACAATCTGTTTCAAGGTTTTTATTAAAAGATCTCAAAAAAATTATACTTTACGAAAATGATGATTTTATAGTTATTAATAAGCCGCCCGGGATAGCTGTTCATTCGGGATCAAAAATTAAGAATGATATAATTTCATCAATAAAATCATTAGATAAATATCAGTCAGTATCTTTAGTACATAGATTGGACATGAATACCAGCGGCTGTCTAATCTTGGCTAAAAATTATTTAGTAGCATCAGATTTAGGGAAAATATTTCAATCTGGCAATGTTGAAAAGAACTATTTATCTCTTTTGTCAGGCTCCATGAGTGGCGACAGGATAGCGGTTGACCAATCCATTACACGAAATAAGGGAAATAGAAATAATTCTGTTTCCTTATCAAATACTGGTAAGGAAGCTTTATCTTTCATAACACTTATAAAGCAGTTTAATGATTGTTGTCTTGTAGATATAAAAATTGAAACGGGAAGAATGCATCAAATTAGAGTTCATGCAAAAAGTATAGATCAACCTGTTTGTGGAGACACCAAATATGGTGATATTGATATTAATAAAAAAATGAGAAAATGCGGACTTAGGAGAATGTTTCTTCATTCAAAAAAACTATCTTTTTTTTATAAAGAACAACATAATATTGAGGCTCCTACGCCTGAAGATTTAACATTAGTAATTGATAAACTTAAAAATCAAATATAGTATTATATATACATAGGTCAAAGACAATGGATGACAATAAGTTATTAAAAGATATAGTTGAATCTCTTGTAGAAGAGCGTAAATCAGAGAAAAAATTTAGATTTATTACAAGAATACTATTTTTTCTATTTATTATATTTTTATTAGTTTCATTTACTTTAAAAGCTTCTAATAATACAAATTACTCAAGCAATCATGTTGCTGTTATTCAAGTTAATGGAATGATTTCATCTGCTGGCCCTGTTAATTCAGAGCTGATTCTACCTCACATTAATCGTGCTATTGAGAATGATAGTTGTGTCGGAATTATTTTAAAAATAAATAGTCCAGGCGGAAGCGCAACACAGTCAAAAATTATCTTTGATGAAATAAATAAGATTCGACTAAATTCTGAAAAAAAGATTTATGCTGTTATTGAAGATGTCGGTGCATCTGGAGGATATTATATAGCTGCGAGTGCTGAAAAGATTTTTTCTAGTTCATCTAGTATTGTAGGATCTATTGGAGTCAGATTAGATAGCTTTAATCTTGAAGGTCTAATGGATAAGCTAGGAATTCAATCACAAATTCTATCATCAGGCAAGGATAAAACTATTTTAGATCCTTTTTCGAATTTGACAGATGAGCATAGATTGCATTTAGAAAACCTTCTGGGCAGTATTCACAATCAATTCATTTCCGATATTAAGTCATCGAGGGGAGATAAAGTAAATGATAATGCTTTTACAGGTTTATTTTGGACTGGTGATGTAGCAGTAAAAATTGGTTTAATTGATGAGTTATTATCAGCTTATGATGTTAGCGAAAAATTCTTCAA
>MDTB01028640.1_pt1 | contig 20499 bp, 22 predicted proteins | sample 811161 | NCBI WGS metagenome assembly MDTB01 (sample SAMN05326650, study PRJNA326480) | marine metagenome | isolation source: seawater | place: Mediterranean Sea | collected 2009
AGGACACATAATTTAGCTAAAAGTCTTGATATTGCTATATTTTATTAACTTTTTTATAAGGTATTTAAAGGACAATTTAATTTGAAAAAACTAGATCATTTAAAGAACATTATAAACAATTACGATAATTTCATAATCGATCTTTGGGGAGTAGTTCATAACGGAGTCAGACCTTACGATGGAGCAATGAAAACAATTGAGGAATTATATAACAATCAGAAAAACTATTGTTTTTTATCCAATGCTCCGAGGCCTGTAAATGATGTAAGAAAATTCCTTATTGAAAAAATGCAAATTAATAAAAAATTTTTGACTAACATCCTTACCTCAGGCGAAGCTGCTATCAATTCAATTAAAAATTTTGATTATGGTAAATTTTTTTTTCATTTAGGCCCAGAAAGAGATAGTAAAATCTTTCAAGGATTAGAAGATTACAAAACAAAGCTAGATAAATGTGATTACATTTTGTGTACAGGTCTCTACGATAATGAAATGAATAAGTTAAATTTTTATGAAAAATTACTTAAAAACAGTATAGATAAAAAAATGATATGTACAAATCCCGATTTGATTGTAGACAGAGGTAGTATACAAGAATATTGCGCAGGAACCATAGCTAAATTATTTGAAAATTTAGGTGGCCAGGTCGTTTATTTTGGGAAACCATATAAAGAAATTTATAATTCTATTTTAAAAGAAAAAGATAAAGCTCTAATAATAGGAGATAATTTGAGAACAGATATAAAAGGAGCTAATTTAATTAAACAAGATTCTCTCTTTATACTTAATGGAATTCATAAAAGTGAGATTGAAAAGTTTGATAATTTGAGTGAAATCTCAAAAAAATATAATGTTAAAATTAGTTTCATACAAAAGCAATTAAACTGGTAGAAATGAAAATATTTAAGAACACATCAATAAGTAAAAGTTTTAAAAATTCCGTATTAGCAATCGGCAACTTTGACGGGGTACATATTGGACATAAAAAAGTTTTAAGAGAAGCTTACAAAAAAGCAAAAAAAACAAAAAGAAAGTTTGGACTTTTGACTTTTGAACCAGTACCTGCAATGTTTTTCAACAAAAAAATAATTAATCATAGATTAGATTTAAGATCTCAAAAAATTTTGAATTTAAAAAAAGAAAAGTTAGATTTTATTATTTTTCAAAATTTTAATAAAAAATTTTCAAAATTGAGCTATCAAGATTTTATTTATAAAGTATTACATAAAAAAATTAGTTGTAAGTTTTTATATGTAAGCAAAAATTTTAAATTTGGGAGAAAGAGAAAAGGTGATGTTTCCAAGTTAAAAAAATACGAGAAAAAGCACTTTTACAAAACAATTGTAACAACACCTCTTACTAAAAAGAAAAAAACTGTTTCGTCTACAATCATAAGGAAACTTTTAAAAAGAGGAAAACTTAGAAAAGCTAATTATCTTTTAGATAGAAACTGGGAAGTTATAGGGAAAGTAATTAAAGGATCTCAAAGAGGAAGAAAGATAGGATTTCCAACATGTAATATTTTAATGAAAAAATATGTTATACCAAAATTTGGTGTTTATGCAGTTAAAGTTAAAATTAACAGAGTATTGAAGAGAGGTATTGCTAATGTTGGTTATAGACCTACTTTTAATGGAAAAAAACTTTTATTAGAGGTGAATATTTTTGGAATTAAAAAAAACCTATATAATAAAGTTATCAATGTGGTATTTAATAAATTTATAAGGCCTGAAAAAAAATTTAAAAACTTAATAGAATTAAAAAATCAAATTAAAAAAGATATAAAATTAGCGAAATAAAATGTCTAAAGAAAGTTTACAGCTTCCAAAAACAGCTTTTTCAATGAAAGCAAATTTACCAAAAAAAGAACCAGACATAATTCACCACTGGGAAAAAATTGGTCTTTATAAAAAGTTGAGAGAAAAATCTAAAGGTAAAGAGAAATTTGTACTTCACGATGGGCCACCTTATGCAAATGGCCATATACATATGGGGACTGCATTAAATAAGATTTTAAAAGATATAATAACAAGATTTCATCAAATGAATGGTAAAGATTCTATTTATGTCCCGGGCTGGGATTGTCATGGACTTCCAATTGAGTGGAAAATTGAAGAGCAATATAAAAAAAAGAAAAAAAATAAGGATGAAGTACCTATCAAAGATTTTAGACAAGAATGCAGAGAATTTGCAGAAAGCTGGATCGACGTTCATATAAAAGAGTTTAAAAGATTAGGCGTTGTAGGAGATTTCGAAAATTACTACTCTACGATGAGTTATGAAGCAGAAGCTCAAATAGTTCGTGAATTGGGTAAATTTCTTTTAGACGGAAGCTTGTATCAGGGTTTTAAACCTGTTCTATGGTCTACAGTAGAAAAGACTGCCTTAGCCGATGCAGAGGTAGAATATATGGATCACACATCTAATACAATTTATGCTGGTTTTAAAGTTAAAGAAACTGATAAGGATTTTTTAAAAGATACAAATATAATTATATGGACAACGACGCCATGGACAATACCAGCGAATAAAGCTTTAGCTTTTAATAGTAATATCGATTATTCAATATTAGAGATAGATACACTCGAAAATTTTAAAGAAAAAAAAATTGTAGTAGCAAAAAATTTAGTAAAAGAAATCATTAATGCTTGTGAAATAAAAAGTTTTAAAGAATTGAAAACTTTTAAAGGTTCAGAATTTCATAAAACAATATGTAGTCACCCGTTTTCAAAAATGAAATTTGATTATGATGTTCCCATGTTGGATGCGCAATTTGTAAACCTTGAGCAAGGAACGGGAATAGTTCACTGCGCGCCAAGCCATGGCCCAGATGATTTTAATTTATGTTTAAAAAATAATATTCCTTCTCTCTATACTGTTGATGACTCTGGACTTTATACTAAAGAAATTCCTTTTTTTGAAAAAACTCATATCTTCAAAGCTGACGCCATTGTTATAGAAAAATTAAAAGAGCAAAAAAAATTACTGAAAAATGATAAGTTAAATCATACCTATCCGCATTCATGGAGGTCCAAAGCGCCATTAATTTACAGAGCAACACCACAGTGGTTTATTTCTATGCAAAAAAATGATCTCAGAAAAAAGGCTATTAAATCAATTAATGAAACTAATTTTTATCCAAAAAAAGGAAAAGGCAGGCTATTGTCTATGATAGAAGGGAGGCCAGACTGGTGTGTTTCTAGACAAAGAGTATGGGGAGTTCCTTTGCCGATTTTCATAAATAAAAAAACAAAAGAACCATTAAGAGATCAAAAGGTAATTGATAGAATAGCTTCAATATATGAAAAACAAGGATCAGATTGCTGGTTTACTGATGATCCAAAAGTTTTTTTAGGAGACGATTATAACTCTAATGATTATGAAAAACTTAATGATATCGTTGAAGTTTGGTTTGATAGTGGTTCAACGCATAGTTTTGTTTTAGAAAAAAGAAAAGATTTAAAATGGCCTGCTGATATGTATTTAGAGGGTTCTGATCAACATAGAGGTTGGTTCCATTCCTCTTTGTTAGAATCTTGTGGAACTAGAGGCAAAGCTCCTTTTAAAAGTATTCTTTCCCATGGTTTTGTTGTTGACGGCAAAGGGATGAAAATGTCCAAATCAATGGGAAATGTTATCTCTCCAGAAGACATATTAAAAAATTATGGTGCAGACATACTAAGAGTCTGGGTTTCGGCATCAGACTATTCTGAAGATTTGAGAATAGATAAAAATATATTAGTACAGCATGCAGAGTCCTACAGAAAAATTAGGAATACCTTTAGATTTATGCTTGGAAATTTAAAAGATAATTTTGAAAAACAAGATTTTGAAAAAGTTAATTTTGCTGAGCTAGATGAGTTGGAACAATATATATTACATAAATTATCTGTAATAAATAACTCTGTAAATGAAAACTTAATAAATTATAATTTTCATAGATTATATAAAGAACTATTAAATTTTTGCACACTAGACCTCTCTTCTTTTTATTTTGATATAAGAAAAGACGTTCTTTACTGCGATGACCTTAATTCTAAAAAAAGAAAAAATTGTGTAATAGTACTTAATATAATTCTAGAAAGTTTGTTAAAGTGGTTTGCACCAATATTAGTTTTTACAACTGAGGAAATATATAGTTTAATTAATAATAAAAATGAAAGTATTCATGAAAATGATTTTGTAAAGATTCCAACTAATTGGAAAAACGACTCTCTAAATCAGAAATGGTCAGAGTTATTTAAGATTAAGCAATTAGCAAATATTTCTATTGAGGAAAAAAGAATTAGTAAAGAAATAGGATCCAGTTTAGAAGCGGAAATTAAACTTAATACAAATAAGGAAAAATTTGAATTATTGAATAATTTAGACTTAGCTGAGTATTTTATTGTTTCAAAAGCAGAAAAAAAACTATCCAATAAAAATGAAATTGAAATTAGTGTAAATAAAGCTAATGGAACAAAGTGTGAAAGGTGCTGGAAAATTTTAGAAAATAAATGTAGTAGAAAAAAATGTCCAATAAAATAGGTAATTCGTATTCTGACTAATTTAAAGGAAATTAAAAGTAAAATTTTATCAAAAGAAAATTTTTACTTTTTGGTAATTATATCTATTATTTTTTTTCTAGACAGATATTCAAAGAATTTAATGTTAGAACTCCTAGAAAATGAAAAATATCTATTCATTAACAATTATTTAAATTTTAATTTAGTTTTTAATACTGGAATAGGTTTTGGTTTTTTTAGTTTAAATAACGGGATATATTATAATATTTTAACAGCCTTTATTTTTATAGTAATACTAGTTTTATTTTTTATTATGATAAAATCAAAGACGAAAGAAAAAATTTATTTTTCATTAATAATTGGAGGTGCAATTGGAAATTTATATGACAGGATTTTTTTCAAAGCTGTGCCAGATTTTATAGATTTTCATATAAATGATTTTCATTGGTTCACTTTCAATATCGCAGATATTTTTATATCATTAGGTATTATATTCGTGTTATTAAATGAGCTTACGTATAAAAAACAAAAAAATGAGAACTAAATTTATTTTTATATTTCTATCCCTTCTCTTTGTATCATGTGGATCAGTCGAAGAGGCTGGTAAGGCTCTTAGAAATGAAAAAACTAGAACCACCGATGAATTTTTAATTGAGAAAAGGGGACCTTTGTCACTTCCTCCTGAAATGGGTGAATTGCCAAGACCAAATACTAGTAGTGAGGTTAAAAAAGATAATAAAAGTATATTAGAAGCTGGTAAAGAAGATGACAAATCAAGAGAAAAATCACAACTTGAAAATATTTTTTTAGAGGAGATTAGAAAGAATTAATGTCTTCTCATCAAAATATTAATTTTAAAAATTATATTCCGACCGATAAATTTGGAGCAATTAAGAATTTAAATAAAAAACAGCTCAGCGCCTCAATTGAAAAAATTAAAAAGAACATCAAAGAAAAAAAAAATGTATTTCACTCATTTTCAAAAAATTTCAAATTAAACTTTAATTTTAAAGATTTAAAAAGATATAAAAAATTTAAAAGAGTTATCACTATCGGTTTCGGCGGATCAATATTAGGAACACAAGCTATAAATAATTTTTTAAAAAAAAAAACAAATAAAGAATTAATTTTTATAAACAATCTCAATCAGGAAGAAATAAATAAGTTAAATAATTTAAAAGATTTAAAAAATTCACTTTTTATCATAATATCTAAATCTGGGAGTACAATTGAAGTTTTATCTATAATTAATTCTATTAAAAAAAAGGCTAATTTCAATAAAAATAATACTTTAGTTATAACAGAAAATAAAAAAAATCATCTAAGTTCATTTGCAAAAAAATTAGAAATAAGAATTATTTTTCACAGACATTACATTGGTGGAAGATATTCTGTTTTTTCAGAAACGGCATTATTACCTTGCTATCTTATGGGTATAAATATATTTAGTTTAAAAAAAAAAATTCTAAACTTTATTAATAAAAAAAAATCTCAATTAATTAAAAATTTAATTAATTTGTCTAAAATATATAATTCTAAAAAAATCAATTCTTTAATTTTATTAAATTATTGTGAGGGCTTAGAGTATTTCTTGTTATGGTGCCAGCAGCTAATTGCAGAAAGTTTAGGTAAGAAAAAAAAAGGTTTATTGCCTATCGTATCTATTGGACCAAGAGATCACCACAGTTTGCTTCAACTATATTTAGATGGTCCTAAAGATAATTTTTTTTATATCTTTTCTTTTAAAGAGATTAAAAATATTAAAAAGACTAAAGGATTTTTTACAGAAGTTTTGAATAATGCTAATATGAATAAAGTGCTTGAAAATCAAAAAAAAGCGATGATCTCTTTACTCAAAATAAAAAAAATACCTTTTCTATCTATAGAAATTAAAAAAAGAAATGAGGAAACTCTTGGAGAACTATTTTCATATTTTATACTGGAAACAATACTTATAAGTGAAAATTTAAAAGTAAACCCTTTTAATCAACCTGCGGTGGAGCAATTAAAAGTTCTAACCAAAAAAAATTTGTTTAAAAAGAACCAAAAATAATTTTTGATCTACCATAATTCCTCATCAAGTCAATTTTTATAAATTTGTCTAGCTTTTCCTCACCCTTATTTTCTCGATGAATAATAACTTTATTATTTATACTAAATATTTTTTTTTCTTTTATTAGACTTATAATTTCAATATACGAAGAGTCTTTGTAAGGTGGATCTAAAAATATTAAATCAAATTTTTCATCATTTAGTTTTTTTATATAGCTTTTTATATCTTGTGACACTAAATTAGCCCTATTAATCAATTTTAATTCAGATACATTTTTTTTTAAAATTGAAAATGCCAAAGGGTCTTTTTCAACGAAAACTACTTTTTTAACATTTCTCGATAAACACTCAATTCCAAATGAACCGACACCTGAATATAAATCTAAAATATTTGCATTATCAAAATTAAACTGAGTATCTTTTCCGTGAGTAATAATATTAAACATATTTTCTTTTACATAGTCTCTTAGAGGGCGAGTAATCGGGGAGTTGGTGAAGGATATTTTTTTTCCTTTAAATTTTCCACTTATTATTCTCATAATCTTTTTATTACTCTCCAACCAATATCTTTTCTATAAAAACCACCTTTCCAATTAATCTTTTTTATTAAATTGATAATTTTTTTTCTAATTTGATTAAAGTTTTGTCCCTTACAAACAATATTTAAAACCCTTCCTCCATTAGAAATGATATTTTCTTTTTTCTTCTTTGTTCCGGCGTGTATTATAAACAAATTTTTTTGATCTTTAAATTTTTTTAATTTTATAATATTTCCTTTTTTATAATTTCCAGGGTACCCTTTAGAACATAAAACAATTGTCATACATTTATTTTTTTCCCACTTTAACTTTAATTTTGTTAATTGATTTTTAAGAGAGTAACTAATTACTTTTAACAAATCAGTTTTAAGTCGAGGTACTATCACCTGACACTCTGGATCTCCCATTCTGACGTTGTACTCAATTAAATACGGATTTTTATCTTTAATCATTAATCCTACATAAAGAAAACCTCTATAAAATTGTTTTTTATCTTTAAGAGCTTTTATAGTTGGCTTAACGATCCTTTTAATAATTTTTTTTTCTAAATCTTTATCAATAATTGGTGCAGGAGAATATGCTCCCATACCCCCCGTATTAGGCCCTTTTTCTTTTTCGTAAACTTTTTTATGGTCTTGAGCTGTTCCAAAGTGAATAAAACTGTTTTTATCTAAAACTAAAAAATAACTAGCTTCCTCACCCTCTAAAAATTCCTCAAGAACAACTTTTTTGGAACTTTTAAATTTACCTTTAAATATTTGGTTTGAAATTTCAAAAGCTTTCCTTTTGGTTTTGCATATCATAACTCCTTTGCCTGCAGCTAAGCCATCGGCTTTAACAACTATTGGTAAATTAAATTTATTAATTGAATTTTTAAAATCTGTTTTATTTTTACAAATTTTAAAATTTGCAGTAGGTATTTTATATTTTTTGCAAATTAATTTCATAAATGCTTTCGAACCTTCTAGCTGAGAAGCAAACTTGTTAGGTCCAAAAACTTTTATTTTATTTTTTTCGAGAAAATTTACTATACCTTTCACTAAAGGCTCTTCAGGCCCAACTACAACTAATTTAATATTATAGAATCTTAGAGTTTTGAGTAATAATTTGAAGTTAAGGAAATCAATATCTAAGTTAGTAGCTATCTTTGCAGTTCCAGCGTTTCCAGGTATACAAAAAATATTATTATTTTTCTGAGAATCCTTTAACTTTCTACATAATGCGTCTTCGCGACCTCCGCTTCCAATTAAAGCAATATTCATATTAAAAGATTTGTTATATATTATTAAATTATGAGTAAAATAAAAGCAAAATTAAAATATTTAGCTAACACCTTTGAAGTTCTTGAAAAAGGTGATTACGTTGAATGTGCTGTTTCAAAAAAAAAGATAGCTCTCGAAAATTTAAACTACTGGAACGTTGAACTTCAAGAAGCATATTATTCACCATTAGAAGCAAAGCAAAGATATGAAAATTTAAATCAATAAATTTTGTTAAAAGTTATTTCCATCTATTATGTGTTAAAATCCATTGGCTGGGATCTCTAGATACAAGTTTTTCCATAATTTCATTAATTTTTTTTGTTATTAACTCTTTATCACCTTTAATATTTTCTGGTATTTCAATGGGATCTAGTATTTCCAACTCGAATTTATCATCATAAGATCTAGTAATATAAATGGGGACTATGTCACAATTAAATCGAGTAGATAGTTGAGCTGGTAGTGTTGTTGTATGGGCATTATCGCTAAAAAATTTAACTCTTGGTCCTTCACCCACTCTTTGATCTACCATTAACGCTATGCTGTAACCTTTTTTCATAAAATCTAAAGCTTCTTTAACTCCATTTAATCCTTTTTTAATCTGATTCTCGCATACAAAAGTTTTTCGGAGATATTCCATAAAAGGATTTAAAAATATATTATTTAAAGGTCTATAAATTGTCGCTAATTTTATCTTAGCCTTTGTTAATTCCATAGACATCAATTCATAATTAGCAAAATGTCCAGATATAAAAATTACGGGCTTATTTTTTTTTAATATTTCTTCAATAACTCTTTTGTTTTTTATTCTTAAGTGACCAGATGTTTTTCTAAATGAATTAAGATGAACATATTCTATAAATGTTTTTCCGTAATTAGACCACATATTATTTATTATTATTTCTTTTTCTAAAGTATTTGCATTAGGTTTTATCCTTAATAAATTATTAAGAATAATTTTTTTGGATTTAAATAAATTCCCAATTTTAATAAAAATAAATGAAAATAATTTTCTGCTTAATTTTAAACCAATAACTTTTGAAATTATAAAAAATAAATAAATAGTTATTGATTGAAAAAAATGAAAGAATTTTTTTTTCATAAATTTTTTATCAAATCTCGCTCAAAACTTTTATAATTAATAATTTTTAAATTAATAGGAATATATTCTATTTTTTTAAAACCTAATTTTTTAATTCTAAAATAATCTTTTTCTGTAGTTATCAATTTTAAATTTTGACCTTTAGCTTTTGATATTAAATTTTTTATTTCTTTTTTGGTATAGTTATAATGATCCGGAAAAGAAATTTTATCTTTTACATTAATTCCGTAACTTTTTAACAAATTAAAAAACATTTCAGGATTTCCAATTCCTGCAAAAGCAAGTATTTTTTTACCTTTATATTTTGCACCTTTTTTAATTTCGTATATAGAGTTGTAAATTTTTAAATTTTTAGATATCAACTTCAATTTTTTTTCAAATTTTATATTCCTTTTCCCATTAATAATTGCTATTTGACAGTCATTTAATTTATTTAAGTTATCTCTTAATGGGCCTGCTGGTAACAAAAAACCATTACCTATTAAGTCAACACTATTAAAACAAACTATATTTAAATTTTTTTTAATAGATACATCTTGAAGACCATCATCCATTATAATCACATTATTTTTATTTTGTTCTGCTTTTGAAATAGATAAAGCTCTGTTCTTTTCTGAGAAAAAATTCCTAACTTTACTTTTTGTTAAGTCAAATTCATCTAAATGAGAAGAGTAATATTTTCTTACTATAGCAGGATTAAATTTTTTTTTTTTAAGAAAATTATAAATATAGATACTTAATGGAGTTTTACCTGTACCTCCAACAAAAATATTCCCTACGCAAATTATGGGTATTTTAAATATATATTCTTTAATAAAAAAAAACTTAAGATTATTAAATAATAATGTAGTTAATGAAAATGGCAGTAAAAAAAGGGAGACCAAGTTAATATCTTTCCAAAAATCTGGTTTTTTAAATTTCATTATTTAATTTTAAAATTTCTTTTTTAGTTAAAGCTAATATTTCATCCCCATAATCATTAAGATCTTTGATATTTTTGTTATTTATATTGTTATTGCTATTGTAATCTCTAAATAAATTTTCTGATAATTCAAACTCGTTATTTACTTCGTAAGCAATCTCTTTTTTATTCAAAAAACTATATATTTCTTTAAAATTTGAAACATAAGGACCATGATATATTTTACATCCATATTTAGCTGGTTCAATAGGATTTTGCCCACCAACCTTAACCAGTTCTTGAGAAAATGATTTACCCATAAAAATACTTTTACAATTATGAAAATATTTTGTCATCTCACCTATAGAATTTATTATCAAAATTTCTGGATCTTTGAAAATTTCACTATTTTTATTAATAATCTGACTTCTTAATTTTAAATCATTACAAATTTTATAAATTTCATTTGATCTGGTAATATGACGTGGAATTATAATTGTTATTAAATTTATACCTTTTTTCTTTAATAAAACATGTGTATTTAAAATCACCTCTTCTTCTCCCGGATGAGTGCTAGCAGCGCACCAAATATAATAATCCTCAAACAAAGATTTTAAAACATTATCATTTTTATGATTAGCAATCTTATAGCAAAATTTTATATTACCTATAAATTTTACGTTTTTTGCACCTAAGGCCTTTAGATTTTTGTTAGATTCGTTGCTGGCAGATAAACATAAATCATATAAACTGAATAACTTCTTAGACAAATTAGGGAATATTTTCCATCGCTTAAAAGTTTTATTTGTAATTCTTCCATTTAGTAACGCTAGAGGTATCTTTCTTTTTGATATTTCAAGTAAATAATTTGGCCAAACCTCTGAATCAATAAAAACAATTAGCGCTGGTTTCCAATGGTTCAAAAACTTTTTTACTAAAAAATGAACATCAAGTGGGAAAAAACGATGTCGAAAATTAGTATTTCTTATCTTTTTTCTTTCTATGAGTTGGCTCGAACTTAAAGTAGTAGAAGTTAGTAAAATAAATATTTCTTTATCATTTTTTATTAATTCTTCAATTAATGGCAATACACTATTAGTCTCACCTATACTAGCAGCGTGCATCCAAACTATCTTTTTATTCTCTGGAAAATAATTTTCGTTTACAGATATCTTTTCTTTAAATCTTATCTTATCTTCCTTATTGTTGTATCTTCTTAGATAAGTTACAATTATGAAAATAGGAAATAAAAAAAAAGTTATAATTCTGTACAAAAAAATCATAATTTTTTATTTTAATTGCTTTTCATATAATATTTTATAGTAATCACAATTTTTTATAAGTTCTTCATGATTTCCTGAGTCTATTAAATTTCCTTTTTTGATAACAAAAATTTTGTCAGCATTATGTATGGTTGACAATCTGTGAGCAATTACTAATGTTGTTTTATTTTTAGTCAAATTTTTTATAGCGCTTTGGACAACCTCCTCGGACTCTGCATCCAAAGATGAAGTGGCTTCATCTAAAAGAATTATAGGTGATTTTTTGAGAATTGCTCTAGCTATGGAAAGCCTTTGTTTTTGTCCACCTGAAAGTCTTATACCATTTTCACCTATTAATGTTTCATCCTTTTGTGGCAAATCACGTATAAATTCATCTGCTGCAGCGAACTTACACGCATTAAGAAATTCTTGTTCAGAAGCATTTTTATTAGCATATAAAATATTTTCTTTTACTGTACTATCGAAGAGAATTACATCTTGACTTACTAAAGACATAGACTTTCTGAGTGAATTTAAGTTTACAGATTTGGTGCTTTGTTTATCAATATAAATTTCACCTTCTTGAGGATCATAAAACCTAGGTAACAAATTTATAATTGTGCTTTTTCCAGCACCACTATGCCCTACAAATGCTGCCATACTTCCACCCCTTATATCTAAGTTAATATCTTTTACGGCTTTTTCATTAGAATTTTCATATTTAAAACTTACATTTGAAAATTTTATATTACCTTCCGTAGAATTAAGGTCTGGAAGACTTCGATCGTTATTAATTTTTATTGGCTCATCTATGACCTTATAAATTCTTTTGGCACCAGCTGCCCCAGAAAAAACAACCATATTAATTGTGGCTAATGATCTTATAGGCTGGTAGGAAAGCATCATAGCAGCCAAAAAAGAAAAAAACTGGTTTACTTGTAATTCACCTGATGAAATTAAAGATCCAGAGAAGAATATAAATCCTGCAATCATAAAGCCTGTCAATATTTCCATCAATGGTGTTGCTCTAACAATAATAGAAGAAATCTTTGCACCTTTGTTTACCATTTGAAAAATAATATCTTTTGTTTTTTTAAATTCGATTTCTTCATTTTGATAAATTCTAATCATTTTTGACGCTTTTAAAATTTCTGATAAGTGAGCTGTCAGTCTTCCTGAAATTTCTCCTGCCTCCGATACTGCTTTACCTATTCTTTTACCAAGAGACTTTGCTAAACCAGCTGCCAAAGGCATCATTATTAAAGCAAACAAAGTTAATTTCCAATTTTGATAAAGCATAACACCAACTAAAGCAACTAATGTCATAGAGTCTTTCATTACATTTAATATACCTGTGCTACACAAAGAATTTACTTGCCCAGCATCAAAATTAATATTTGAAATGAATTTACCAGAATGTTTTTTTTCAATAGTTGCGATATCAGTGTTTAAAATAAATTTAGCAACTTTTGTTTGAAGTTCACCCGATATTTGTTGACCAGTTTTTATAAGCAATATTCTAGCTATATATAAACAAATACCTTTAGATGAAAATGCAATAATTATTGCTAATGGTATAATCCAAGCATATGTTTGATTGTTTTCAATAAATATTTTTTTTACTGCTGGATCTAACAACCAAGCAATTGCAGAAGTGCTGATAGAGACAATTAATGATAAAAATAGTGATAAAAAAATTCTATTTAAATATCTATTTATGTGATCTTTATAAAGTCGTTTTAAGATTGTTTTTAATTCCTTGAATTCCATTTTAAAAAGAAAAAGTTAAAAAAGTTAAAAATATATAAAACCCTGAAAAATTATTTATTTTAAATGCTTGTAGGCAAGTTTTAGGCTTACGTTTATTAAAGATAAATAACTGATAAAGTAAAGTCATAAAAAATAAAGCAAGAGGAATTAAGAAATAAAGAGTATCCATATTAAATGAAAAAAATAAAAAGAATGTAAGTAAACTTATTGAATAGCATAAAAAAACAAATTTTTTTAACATGGATTTAAATTTAATTGATGTTGATTTTACTCCTATAATTTCGTCATCCACAATATCTTGAACTCCGTAAATTGTGTCATAACCCAATGTCCAAAATATGGCCGCTAGGTAAACAATGAATATATCAAGCGTTAAATAATTATTAATTGATGCCCATGCCATCACAATTCCCCAATTAAATGTTAAACCTAAAAAAAGTTGAGGCCAATAGGTTATTCTTTTCATAAAAGGATAAGAAAATGCAAGAGACATAGATGCTAGTCCCAGGACTATTGTTAAAAAATTAAATTGTATTAAAATTAAAAATGCTAAACCACAAAGTCCGATAACATATAAAAAAGCCCGCCTCACTGAAATTAAATTAGCTGCCAGAGGTCTATTTTTAGTTCGATTTACTTTTTTATCCAATTTTCTATCAACTATATCATTAACAATACATCCAGCGCTTCGCATAAGAACTGCACCTAAGAAAAATAAAATTAAGTAAGATAAAAAGGTTTCAATATTTTTATTAAAAGAATAGGCGTATGCCAAACCCCAACTACAAGGCCAAAACAATAGCAAATAACCTATTGGTCTATTTAATCTTGTTAGATTAACGAATATTTTCAAATCTTTCATTTAAATATGACTTGTAAATATCAAAGGTAATATACATAATCAATTTGATTCGTTATGGATATTGATTACACAGTAGCAGCTTTGATGTTTCCAGCAATTCCTTTAATGATGACGATGTATAGCAATCGATTTCATACTTTAAGTGCGCTCATAAGGAATATACATGATCAATATACATTTGAAAAAAAAGTTCCTCCAGAGTGGGAAAATCAACTACATGTTTTAAACAAAAGAACAAATTATTTAAAATATGTAATGGGCTTCGCAGCTTTCGGCTTTCTTTTTAATATGCTAACAGTTTTATTACTTTATCTAGATCTTGTTTTTCAAGCTAGATTAAGTTTTGCTTTTTGTTGTCTTTGCATGATTTGTTCAATTTTTTTATTTCTACAAGAAATAAGACTGTCAAACGAAGCCTTAAAATTTCATTTAAGTGACATGGCTTCAATGAAAAAAGATTTATAATTTTTTATTCAATAAATTTTTTTTAAATAAAGAAACCCCATTTTTAACTTTGTGATTGTATGATTCTTTAAAGGTATTTATTTGCCAACCTTTCATTCTAGCAACAATATCTTCTAAGTTTTTTGATTTCCATTTATTAGTTGTTTTTTCATCTTTCCATAAATTTTTTTCTTCTTCTGTTCTAGAACAACCATAACAATAACCTGTAAGCGGGTCAGTTTTACATATACTAATACAAGGAGAAACTATTTTTTCACTCATTAAGGAATTAAAATTGCTGGCCCTACTAATTTTCTTGCCTCTAAGTCCGCATGTGCTTGCTTCGCTTCTGCTAATTTGTATTTTTTAGAGATTCTAATTTTTATTTTTCCGTATTTTACTTTTTCAAAAATAGAGTCAGCCCCGTCTTGAAGCTCTTTTCTATTTGTAAAATATTGTGCTATTGAAGGCCTAGTTAAATAAAGCCCTTTTGGCTGAATATCTTTTGGAACATTTACAGGATCTAATGGTCCAGACGCATTACCAAAACTTATCATCATACCCTTAATTTTAAGACAAGCTAAAGATCCTTGAAATGTTTTCTTTCCTACTCCATCAAAAACCGCCGGTACACCAATATTATTTGTAATTTTCAATACTTCTTTTGCAAAATCATTTTTAGTGTAATTTATAACGTGTGAATATCCATTTTCTTCAGCAACTTTAATCTTATCATCTGATCCTACAGTTCCAATTACTTTTGCTCCTAAACTGTTAGCCCATTGAGCAAAGATTTGTCCTACACCACCAGCTGCAGCATGAAATAAAATCATCTCACCAGCTTTTAACTGGTAAGTTTTAGTTAATAAGTAATTAGTAGTTAAACCTTTTGTGATTAAGGTTGCTGCTATCTCATGAGAAATACCATCTGGAACTTTAATTGCAATTTTTCCAGGTATTATTCTTTGACTGGAGTACGCTCCAAGTGGAATTGAAGCATATGCTATATTATCTCCTTTATTAAACTCTGTTATATTTGAACCAACTTCATCAATTTTTCCTGCTGCCTCCAATCCAATTCCACTCGGTAATTTTATAGGGTACAGACCTGATCTGTGATAAGTGTCAATATAATTTATTCCGATAGCATGATTTGTAACTTTAATTTCGTCTGGTCCAGGTGAACCAACATCTACATCTTGAAGCTCTAATACTTCAGGACCTCCATTTTTTTTAATAATAATCGATTTTGGCATTTTTAACGGGAACGTACTTTAACTTTTAGTATTTAGCAAATGTTCCATTATTATAATCTTGGATAGCCTCAAGTATCTCAGCTTTTGTATTCATTACAAATGGACCGCCTCTTGCTATTGGCTCTCCAATTGGCTTTCCTGCTATAAATAGAAATTCTGTTTTTTTGTTAGCTTTAATCTTAAGTTCATTTCCTCGCTCCAATAAAATTAGGTTTGAGTCACCGATTTTATTATGATTTTTATCCCCGATTTTTAGATCTCCTTGAAGAATATATATAAAAGAATTGTGGCCGGATGGCACTTCATACTTAAACTCTTTGCCCTCTTTCAATATTACATGAAAATAAATTGGTTCGACATTATGATTTTTTTCTGGCCCTTCTACTTTCAAATATTTTCCCGCAATTACTTTTATAGTTTTTTCATTATCTGAGTGAACTCCAAGCTCGTTACCTTTAATATAAATATATTCAGGTTTATTTTTTTTCAATTTAGCCGGCATATTAATCCAAAGTTGAAAACCTAACAATTTTCCTCCAGACATTGCTGGCATTTCAGAATGAATAATTCCTCTTCCAGTTTTCATCCATTGCACATCTCCAGGCGCCATAGTTCCTTTTGCACCAGTACTATCTTGATGTTCAAATTCACCATTTAACATGTAAGTAACCGTTTCAATTCCTCTATGAGGATGAGGGGGGAATCCTGCAACATAATCATCTTTATTATCGGAACCGAATTCATCAAGCATCAAAAAGGGATCAATATAATCAGCCTCTGGAGTTCCAATGCTCCTTTTTAATTTAACCCCAGCACCATCTGAGGCATTTATAGCTTTAATAATTTTTTTTACTTCGATTTGAGACACAAAATAAATATAACTGAACTTTATAGGATATCAAGTAGATGCGTTAAATTGTCAATTTCATTTTTGGGAAAATAATCAAGATTATCGAAATACGATTTGTTTCTATTAACCCAAATAGAATTGTATCCGTAGTTTCCACCTCCTGATACATCCCAAGTGTTTGCACTTAAAAAAACTATTTCCTCTGGTTTTATTTTATACTTTTTAACAGGAAGGTCATAAACTCTGGAGTCAGGTTTATAAATTTTTACTTCTTCTATAGAAAAAATGTCATCAAATAAATTATTAAAATTATTACTATTTACTAACTCTTTTAGAAGTTTCGGTGTTCCGTTTGAAAGGATTGATAATTTAAATCTTTTTTCTTTAAGATCTTTTAAAACTTTTTTTACTTCAGGATACGGTGATAAAATTTTATAAAGATTTAATAATTCGCTCTTTAAATTATTATCAATATTAAAAACTTTCATTGATTTATCCAAACTATCTTCTGTCACTTGCCAAAAGTCTTTATGCTTTTTCATTAAGCTTCTTAACCAAGTATATTCAAGTTGGGTAGTTCTCCAGAAATTTGCAAAATTTTCCCATTTGTTACCTATTTTATTCTTACATTTCTTAGCCGCTGAATTTACATCGAACAGAGTGCCGTATGCATCAAATACAATAGCTTTTGGTTTCATAAATTATTTTAAGTTATGAGATCCATCGCACAGCGGTTGATCTTTTGTTTGTTTGCAAGTACAGAAAAAAACTTTTTTAGATTGTTCTGCTTTAAAAATTAAGGGGGAAAATTCTGTTCCTTTGTGAGATCCATCACAAAATGGTTGCTTAGAGCTTTTTCCACAACTACACCAGAAGTAGGATTTTCCTTCTACCACATCAACCCCTATCGGGGTGAGTCCTGCTCTTTGTGTTTTGGTCATAAAGTTTTTTCTTTAATTAATTAATTAAATTTAGTTTTTAGTATATAAATTATTTATGAATATTAGATTATATCACCCCGATAGTATAGTTGAAAACTCTATCAATCTATTATCAAAAGAGCACACCCACTATGTCACTAATGTTATGAGATTAAAACGAGGTTCTATTGTAAACTTTTTTAATAAAAAGGGTGAGTGGGAAAGTGAAATAGTTTTTTTAGATAAAGATAGAGTGGAAGTTAAATTTTTAAAAAAAGTTAAAGAATCTCAAAAAAAAAATAAGATCGAACTTGCTGTCTGTTTAGTAAAAAAAAATCCAATGGAAATAATTTTACAAAAAGCAACAGAACTTGGTGTAAGTAAGATTATCCCAATAATTTCAGAGAGGACTGAAGTAAAAGAATTAAATCACGATAGGGCAAAAAAAATAGTTATAGAAGCTACAGAGCAATCTAATCAAATGTTTCCACCTGAAATTTTACAAGTCACAAAATTAAAAGATTTTTTAAAAAATTTGGATGAGTCTACTAAACTATTATTTGCTGATGTAAATTCAAAAGATAATTTAAGAAATGAGAATCATAAAGATTTTAATTCTTTGTGTATTTTAATTGGTCCGGAAGGTGATTTTTCTCCATCTGAAAGAAAGTCTATTTTATCAATTTCTCAAGTTGCACCATTTACAATGTCAAAAAATATACTTAGATCTGACACTGCTGTTATAAGCGCCATTTCTCTGGTTAATTTTATCAATAACTAACCTTAATTGTCGCATATATTGAATTTGTTAAAGTATTAAAAAGTTGTATAAAAAATAAAATGCGTAAACTTATTCTTATAATATTTTTTATAATTTACCCGGTTAATCTCTTTGCAGATCAACCAAAAGATTGGCAGCTAGGATTTCAGAAAGCAGCATCAGGTCATATGGAGGATTTAGTTTGGTTTCACGATTATATGTTGTTACCAATAATTACTGCAATAACAGCATTTGTTTTATTTTTGGTTATATATGCTTGTATAAGATATAGAGCTGCTAAAAATCCTGTAGCATCACAAACCAGCCACAACACTTTTATTGAAATTATTTGGACGTTAGTACCATGTTTAATCTTAATTATAATGGCAGTTCCGTCATTTAAAATTTTGTATGAACAAGATGAAATTCCTCCTGCTGATGTCACAATTAAAGCTGTTGGTTATCAGTGGTACTGGGGTTATGAATATCCTGATGAAAATATAATTTTCGAATCTTATATGATAGAGGAAAAAGATTTGAAACCTGGCCAACCTAGACTTTTAAGCGTAGATAATGAAATAGTTGTTCCAGTAAATAAAGTAGTAAAAGTTTTAATTACAGCTAATGATGTGCTACATGCTTGGGCACTACCTTCGTTCGGTGTAAAAAGAGATGCAGTACCTGGGCGAATTAACGAAACTTGGTTTAAAGCTGATAGAACTGGTACTTTTTATGGTCAATGTTCTGAATTATGCGGAATTAAACATGCTTTCATGCCAATTACTGTTAATGTGGTTTCCCAAGAGGAATATGATAAATGGTTGGAGGATGCAAAACAAAAATTTGCAAAAGAAGAATTTGGTTTAAATAATAAAGTTGTAAAAAGAATTATAGAGAAAGAAATTAAATAATGTCATCAATTACAGCAGACTCACAAAGTCATACACCAACGGGTTGGAAAAGATGGGCTTATTCAACTAACCACAAAGATATTGGTACAATGTATTTAATTTTTGCTATCGTAGCAGGGTTAATAGGTTCTGCTTTTTCAGTTTTAATGAGAATGGAGTTGATGTATCCAGGAGATGGTATACTAGGTGGAAATCATCATCTATATAATGTTTTAGTAACTGGACATGGACTAATCATGATTTTTTTTATGGTTATGCCCGCAATGATAGGTGGATTTGGAAATTGGTTCGTTCCAATAATGATAGGCGCACCAGATATGGCATTTCCGCGTATGAACAATATTTCATTTTGGTTATTACCAGTATCTTTAATATTATTGCTTGCATCAATTTTTGTTGATGGACCTCCAGGACAAACTGGAGTTGGAGGCGGATGGACTATTTATCCTCCGTTATCTTCTAAGACAGGTCAACCTGGTCCAGCAATGGATTTAGCAATATTAAGTTTACACATAGCAGGCGCATCTTCAATCTTAGGAGCAATCAACTTTATTACTACAATTTTGAACATGAGAACTCCGGGAATGACTTTACATAAAATGCCTCTATTTGCATGGTCGATTTTAGTTACAGCGTTTCTACTTCTTTTATCTCTTCCAGTTTTAGCTGGAGCTATTACTATGTTGTTAACCGATAGAAACTTCGGAACCGCATTTTTTGAAGCGCAAACAGGCGGTGACCCAGTTTTATTTCAACATTTATTCTGGTTTTTTGGTCATCCTGAAGTATACATATTAATTTTACCAGGTTTTGGAATGATCAGCCATATCGTTTCGACATTTTCAAAGAAACCAGTTTTTGGATACTTAGGAATGGCATATGCAATGGTAGCAATTGGAGTTGTCGGCTTTGTAGTTTGGGCTCACCATATGTACACTGTTGGTTTAGATACTGATACAAAAGCATATTTTTTAGCCGCAACTATGATAATAGCTGTACCAACTGGAATAAAAGTATTTTCATGGGTAGCAACAATGTGGGGTGGTTCTATAAGTTTTAAAACACCAATGCTTTGGGCAATAGGATTTATAGTTTTATTTACT
>MDTB01183205.1_pt1 | contig 20499 bp, 21 predicted proteins | sample 811161 | NCBI WGS metagenome assembly MDTB01 (sample SAMN05326650, study PRJNA326480) | marine metagenome | isolation source: seawater | place: Mediterranean Sea | collected 2009
AATAAGGAAAAAAGCGCTTAAACTTACATCTATTTGTCCAGGTTAAAACATGGCTAAAAGAGATTATTATGATGTCCTGGGCGTAAATAAAAGTGCTAATTCAGATGAATTAAAATCTGCTTATAGAAAACTAGCTGTAAAATATCATCCAGATAAAAACCCAGGTGATAAAGCTGCAGAAGATAAATTTAAAGAAGCTAGTGAAGCTTACGGAGTTCTCTCAGATAAATCTAAAAAAGAAAACTACGATAATTTTGGACATGCGGCCTTTGAAAATGGAGGTGGTGGTCAAGGAGGATTTGGAGGATTTAGTGGCGCAGATTTTTCAGATATTTTTGAAGATTTTTTTGGTGATTTTGGAGGTGGTAGAAGAAGTTCTAGAGGAAGAAATTCAAATAATAGGGGCTCAGATTTAAGATATGACTTATCGATTTCTTTAGAAGAGGCATATTCAGGAAAAAAACAAAATATTCAATTTTCTACTTCAGAAAAATGTAATACTTGTAAGGGGAATGGATCTAAAGCTGGCTCAAGCCCAGATCGATGTACTTATTGCGGTGGAAACGGAAAAGTAAGATCTAACCAAGGTTTTTTTACAGTTCAACAAACCTGTCCTCAATGTGCTGGGAGTGGAGAAGAAATAACCAATCCTTGTTCTGATTGTAACGGACAAGGAAACAAACAAACTTCAAAAAAAATATCAGTTACTATTCCTAAAGGGGTAGATGATGGGACTAGAATAAGACTTGCTGGAAAAGGTGAGGCTGGAGTTAGAGGTGGAACAACTGGAGATTTATATTTATTCATAAATGTAAAATCACACGAGCTTTTTAAGAGATCAGATGTAAATTTATTTTTTGAATTTCCAATTTCAATAGCTGATGCTGCTCTAGGTACATCAATAGAAATACCAACAATCGATGGAAAAAAAGCTAAAATTAAAATACCTGATGGGACCCAAGAAGGTAAACAATTCAGATTGAAGGGTAAAGGTATGCCATTTATGCGAAGAGGTGATTATGGTGATTTATATGTTCAGGTTAAAACAGAAGTACCAATTAATTTAAATAAAGAACAAAAAGATCTATTAGAAAGATTTAGAAAAATAGAGAATGAGAAATCTAATCCAAGTATTAAAAAATTTTTTCAAAAAGCAAAAAGCTTTTGGAATAATTAAATATGAGATTAGAGCAAATAGTACCTGCAATTTTTTTAATTGTAGTTTTAATTTTAATCATTCCTGGATTTTTAAAATCTAATTCAAAAACTAAGCAATTTTTTAAAAATCTACTTATTTGGTCTATAATTATTGTATCTATTGTGATAGTTTCATATTCAATCTTCAAATGAAAAAAATTAACTTGGCTGTAACTGGTTGTCTAGGCAGAATGGGCGGACAGATAATTAAATCTGCTAGCTTAGATAAAAATTTTAAACTAGTAACTTTTACAGAAACCAAAAGAACCAACAGAAGAATTAAGGGAATAAAGATAGAGCAAAATACTGACCAAGCATTTAAAAAAGCAAGCGTAATTATAGATTTTACAGTACCTAAGTGTACTTTTGAAGTTTTAAAAATAGCATCAAAACTAAAAAAAAAAGTGGTAATAGGAACAACTGGATTTTCAAAAAAAGAAGAGGTTTTGATAAAAAGTTTTTCCAAAGAAATACCAATTTTGAAAGCCGGAAATATGAGTTTTGGTATCAACCTATTAATGTATCTAACAGAAATTGCATCTGGATCTCTAGGCAAAAAATTTTTAAGTAAAGTCTTTGAGGTTCACCACAAACACAAAAAAGACTTTCCTTCGGGCACAGCATTAATGCTGGGCGAAGGTATTGCCATAGGTAAAAATAAGAATTTTTATAATTTAATGGGAAGAAAATATCTTAATAAAAAAAAATTTCCTTATGGAAGTAAAATTAACTTTAACTCCATTAGAAAAGGAGAAATAATTGGAGAACATGAAGTAAGATTTTCAAGTGGAAAAGAAATTATTACTCTGAATCATGAGGCTTTCGATAGAGACCTTTATTCGGAAGGAGCACTTTCAGCTGCAAAATGGCTAATAACGAAAAAAGCTGGTCTTTATTCAATGAGAGATATTATGAATTTTAAATAATGAATGAGGTTCAAAGAGCTAAGATTGTTTTACGAATTTTAAAAAAAACTTACCCTAAAATTTCTGTACCATTAAAAAGTAGAAATGTTTTTACTCTTTTAATTTCAGTTTTACTTTCAGCTCAATGTACCGATGTAAATGTTAATAATGTAACTAAGAATATATATCCAAGATATTTTAAACCTGAACATTTTCAAAAACTAGGAAGAAAAAGAATTGAAAAATTAATAAGAAAAATTGGAATTTTTAGAATTAAAGCTAAAAGTATTTATAATCTTTCTAAAATATTAATAAATGAGCACAAAAGTAAGGTTCCAAAAAACTTTACAGAATTAGAAAAACTGCCTGGAGTTGGTCACAAAACTGCAAGTGTTGTTATGTCTCAAGGATTTGGTTATCCAGCGTTTCCTGTCGATACACACATACATAGGCTTGCTCAGAGATGGGGTTTAACAAATGGAAAGAATGTCGTTCAAACTGAAATAGATTTAAAAAGACTATTTCCTAAAAAATCATGGAATAAACTTCATCTTCAAATTATTTATTATGGAAGAGAATTTTGTAAAGCAAGAGATTGTTATGGAATAACTTGTAAAATTTGTACCAGCTGTTATCCTGATAGAAAAAAACCTATAAAAACCAAAAAAGCTTAAAATGAAAATTCTTGGCATTGGAAATGCAATAGTAGATGTAATTTGTAAAGTTGACGAGAGTTTTATTTCTGAAAATAGTTTGACCAAAGGAACTATGAAACTAATTTTTGACGAAAAAGAATTTAAATCATTATTGACAAACTTAAAGATCGAAAAAACTGTTTCTGGTGGATCAGTGGCTAACTCGATTGTTGGCTTAGCGCAATTAGGAAATAAAGTTGGTTTTATAGGTAAAGTAAATGATGATGACCTTGGGGGTAAGTATGAGGATGGCCTTATAAAGGAAAGTGTTAAATACTTTTATAATAAAAAAAAGGAGAAACTTCCTACAGGTACTTGTTTAATACTAGTAACACCCGACTCGGAGCGTACGATGTGCACTTTTTTAGGAACTGCGGGGAAAATTAATGAAAATGATGTTAGTTCAGATGTTATTAAACAAAGTGAAATAATACTTTTAGAGGGATATCTTTGGGATGAGGGTGAACCTAAAAAAGCTTTTGAAAAAGCAATTCAAAGTGCTAATAAAGTTGCAATGTCATTATCAGATCAATTTTGTGTTGATCGTCACAAACCTCATTTTTTAGAGCTTGTTGAAAATAAATTAGATATAACATTTGCAAATGAACAAGAGATAATTTCATTAATAGAAGCAAAATCTTTTGAAGAGGTGATAAATTTTTCAAAATCTCTGAATAAATTAATTATCTTAACTAGAGGTGAGAAAGGTGCAATTGCTATTAACGGAGAAGAAATTGTTGAGTGTGGAATTAAAGAAGGTCTAAAAATTGTTGATTTAACGGGTGCTGGTGATCTTTTTGCAGCTGGTTATTTACATGGTTATATAAATAAATTGTCTTTAAAAGAATGCTTACTTAAAGGTACCGAAATGTCTTCTAAAGTTATTCAACAAATAGGAGCAAGACTTTAAAATATCTAAATTAAGTTTATTTTTTTTTTCTTTTAAAGCTTCCTTTACCCTTTTTAGCTTTAACTATTCTAGGTTTGTACTTGGCTGTAAATAAATCTTTAGCTATATAATTTTTTTTTTTCAATTAATAGAATAACCTTCCTTGGAACTTATTATAAAATTTTCATCATCAAATTTTTCTTTAATCTTTTTTCTTAATCTATAAATATGAGTTTCGACTGTATGAGTTTCAAGTTTAGAATTATGGCCCCAAACATCCTTTTGTAGTTTATCAATTTTAACCGCAAAAGCTGCTTTTTTTAAAAACAATATAAGGTTTATTTCTCTTTCTGTTAAATTGATAAATTTATCACCTTTTGCCATTATCCTTGAATTTAAATTGAGTTTATAAAATTTTATAACTAGATCAGACTGAGAATTAAATTTATCTTTAAGAAATTTAAGGTTTATGAGTTGAATAAGCTTATCTATTTTAATCGGATAATTATCCATATGGATAAAATTTTTATATTTTTTGATTTCTATATCAGAAATAATGATAAAATCACTTGAAGAGGCTTCTTCAAACTTTTTAAAGTTTTTTTCATTAACTTTAGTTAATTCATAATTTAAAATTTCTTTAATTTCATCTAAAATATCAAATAAAACATCATTTCTATAAATAATTATTTTTTTAAAATTCATATATAAGTAAATTATGACAATAATACTAAAAAATAAAGAAACTCTTATTTTAGAAGATTTTAAATTTTACTGTTCTGTGGGAAAAAATGGATTAACAAAAAATAAATTAGAAGGAGATAAAAAAACACCTAAAGGTTTTTTTAAAATTGGTAATTTATACTACAGAAAAGATAGATTAAAAAAACCTAATACAAAATTAAAGTGTATTAGTATTAAAAAAAATATGGGTTGGTGTGATGATCCAAAAGATAAAAAAAATTACAACAAACTAATTAAGGTAAATAAAAAAAAAAAGTTCGAAAAACTTTATAGGATAGATAACAAATATGATTTGTTTATTCCAATCTTGTATAATTCAAAAAATATTATCCCCTACAAGGGGAGCGCAATATTCATACACTTAACAAAAAATTACAAAAGCACTAATGGCTGTATTGCCTTGAAAAAAACAGATTTCTTGATTTTATTAAAGTTAATTAGAAACAATACAAAAATAAAAATAAATTAATTTCTTTCACCAAAAATTTTGGAACCGATTCTTATATACGTAGAGTCATATTTTAATGCCTTTAGATAATCAGATGACATACCCATACTTAATTCTTTTAAATGAAGATCCTGTGCAATTTGTTTCATCTTTTTAAAACAAATAGAGGGATCAATATTTACTGGAGGTAAACACATCAAGCCAATTATATCTAAATTAAAATCTTCAACACATAGCTTATAAAAGTTGTTCACTTCATCCAACGTAATACCATTTTTTTGGTTTTCATTACCAATATTAATCTGAATAAAAATCTTAATATTTTTTTGAATTTTATTTTGTTCAAAAGAGATTTTTTTTGCTAATTTAATTGAGTCTAGTGAATGAATATAATCAAATAATCCTACTGCATGCTTAACCTTATTAGTTTGTAACTTTCCTATCATATGTAAATTTAAATTTGGTTTTTTTTTTTTTATATGACTCCATTTATCAACTGCTTCTTGAACTTTATTTTCTCCATATTCAGTATGTCCATAATCTATTAGTGGTAATATACTTTCCATAGAAAATGTTTTACTTACAGCAATAATGTTTGTTTTCAAATTTTGATCAGAACTTTTTGATTGTATTTCATTTTTAATTTGGATTAAATTATTGATAGTTTTATGCATATGAAAATTCCTAACACTTTTACTTTTATTTCACGATTTAAAAAGGAAGAAATTTCAAATTTAGATAAAAATATTGGTATTATATTTAGAAATTATGAAAATAAGTATAATAAAAATGAAATCATAAAAATAAAACAGTTCTGTAAATTAAATAATCGAAAAATCTATTTAGCTAACGATTTAAAATTAGCAATCAATCTGAATTTTAACGGTGCTTATATTCCCTCTTTTAATAAAAAGTTGGGAATAAAAAGGTTTTCATTAAAAAAAAATTTTACATTATTAGGATCGGCACATAACATCTATGAAATTAAGACCAAAGAAAAGCAGGGTATTGAGATTCTTTTTATATCACCTTTATTTAAAACTAAAAAGTACAAACAAGGATTAGGAATATTTAAATTTAATATTCTTACAAAATTTTTTAGAAAAAAGATTATAGCTTTAGGGGGTATTAATAGAAAGAATATTCGTAGATTAAAAAATACTAACGCCCATGGTTTTTCTGGGATATCTTACTTTAAAAATAAATTTTAAAAATGAAAGATCAGAATATTTTAAATCAAATTCAGGTTTTAATAAATCAACTAAAGGTTAAAAATTTTCAACATGTTTTAGATAAAGGAAAAATCCTGCTAAAAAAGAATCCTGAATATATAATTCTTTATAATTTAATTGGTTCATCTTATCAAAATTTAGGCAACCATATTGATGCAAAAATTTATTTTAAAAAAGGTCTTAAACTAGATCCAAATAATATTTCTCTAATGAATAACCTGGCCATGAGTTATAGAAATCTTTTAGAATATAAATTATCAGAAGAATTATATAAAAAAGTAATTAATATAAATGATAAGTATATTAATGCATACGTTAATTTAGGAAATCTTAAGAGGGATTTAAATCAATTCGATGAAGCAATTAAATTTTATGAAAAAGCATTATTAATACATGATACAAATCCAATCATTTATTATTCCATTGCATTAGCTCACCAAGGGATAGGAAATTTTGAAAAGACAAATTTTTATTCAAAAAAAGCACTCAAGTTTGATCCAAATTTTACAAGAGCTGATCATTTAATTAGTCAATCTATTAATTACAAAGAAGGGGATGAACATTATAAAAATATGAAGCAAAAATTTGCCAATTATGGATCTAAAAGTTTGGAAAAAGTGGATCTGTGTTTTTCTTTAGCAAAAGCAGAAGAGGATCTTGGAAATATAAAGGCGGCATCAGATTATTTAGTTGAGGGAAATAAAACTAAAAAAGGTTTAACTAATTATGAGGTTGATTTAGAAATTAATTTATTAAATGATATAAAAAAAAAATTTAGTTTAATGGAAAATCACAAATCCTCAGAAGATAACAACGAAAGAATAATTTTTATTTTAGGGATGCCAAGATCAGGTACATCTTTAGTCGAACAAATTATAAGTTCTCATAGCAAAGTTTTTGGTTGTGGAGAATTACCAATCTTATCAAATATAATAAGAAAAAATTTTATTGAAAATAATGAATTGATAATTGAGAATTTTGATAAAAATATCAAAGATCCATTATTAATTAAAAATTTAAGAAATGAATACCTTGATTTTATTAACAATTTTAATCATAAACAAAAAAAAATTACCGATAAGGCACCTCTTAACTTTAGGTGGATAGGTTTTATTAAAGTTTTATTTCCTAAAGCAAAGATAATTCACTGTGTGAGAGAACCAAAAAATAATTGTCTATCAATGTTTAAAAATTTATTCGAAGGCGGTCTTAACTTCACTTACGATCAAGAAGATTTAGTTAAATATTATAAACATTATGTTGAACTTATGAATTTTTGGAAGTCAAAATATCCCACTAATATAATGGATGTAAATTATGAAAATTTAATTTCTAATAGCCGAGATACAATAGAAAAAATTATCAAATTTAGTGACTTAAAATGGGAGGCAAATTGTCTTGAATTTTACAAAAATAAAACACCTATTAAAACTATGAGTACAGCTCAAGCACGTAAACCGATTTATAAAACATCACTTAAAAGTTTTGAAAAGTATAAAAATTATTTAAAAATTTTGGAAAATGGACTATAAAAAAAGCCCCAACTAATAAGTTGGGGCTTTTAATTTTTTAACGGATTTAATTAAAATGCAAATGAAAGAGCAATCTCTGTCATTTCATCATTAGAATTTTTTGTTCCGCCGTTGTGTGTTACTTCATTTCTGTTACCAGCGATCTTCATAGATCCCATTGTGTAAGCAATAGCAATACCTTCACCATCTTCTGTTACGTGCGCAGCTGATGCTTTAGCAAATTCAACTTCTCTTTCACCGTATGAAACAGATAAGTCATCATTGATGTTTACAGCAATACCCCATTGATCAACTTCCTCTGAAGTTGCTCCTGAAGCACCTTTAGCAATAGATGATATTTGGTAACCAGCAGTAACCATTCCAAATGAATAGTTTGCAAAAACAGTAGCGTGTTCATCGTCACCATTATCTGTAATACCTTTCATTACAGATCCGTTTTCAGCTTCACCATAACCAAAACCCCAAGCTAATCCATCAACTCCAAAAGAGTCTCCTGAACCAGTTAAAGCAAAGTCCCAAGCACCTTGACCTGAACCAGAAGAACTTCCGTCAGAATTTGCTGTACCTGAACCTCTTCTTGCTGCAGCGTTTAAAGTTACTCCACTGTATGATTTAATATAGTTAAATACACCTGTGTTTCCAGCTGCACCAACTAAACCACCTACTGTAGTTCCATCTAGACCATCCCAGATTTCTTCAGCAGCACTTGGCGTTTTATCGTCAATTGTTGCAAGACCTGAACCTGAACCTTGGTCAAATGCAATAACTCCCATATCACCCATGTCAATTGACAATCTAGCTGAAGACATTCCAGCGAATTGATCTTTAACAACTTGTAGGTAAGATACAGTCATTCCATTAACATCACCTGAAGCGGTAAAACCAATGTTAGTTTTCATTCCGAACGGATTACCTGTTGTTTCGGTAGAATGTTCAGAAGTGTAAGTTAACAGAGTTGCACCACTTACAGACATTTCAGCAGCGTTAGCTGAAACAGCAGCAAGAGATCCAGCTAAAGCTGTTAATCCTACTTTTTTTAAATTATCCATAAATAATCTCCTTTATGTTTATGTTTGTTCATATATGAATATGGGTAAATTATTAATAATTAGTCATTTTAAAACAATTTATATTCAAAAATACTAATATTATCTCAATATGTTGCTTTTTTATCACACTATGAGTAAATTGCACTTTTAATTACCTTAATAAGCTATTAATAATTTTTTTTAAATATTTTATGAAAATAATAATATATTTTTTCACCCTATCTTTAATATTTCTTACGAATTCATGTGGGATTTATAAATATAGTGATGCCAGGAAAAACCCCGTTAATGCTAATGAAAGAGTAGAAAAAAACATAGAAGAAGGGAGAGGTTTTAGACTCGGTAGTATAGGAAAAACAGGTGGTGATTTTATGTTCGCGTCCTCAAATCCGATGTGGAGAGCGACAATGCAAAAATTAAGTTTTGCTCCTCTAGGTGTTGTGGATTATGGCGGTGGGATAATTATTACTGATTGGTTTAGTGAAGAAGGAAGCAAGGAAGAACTCAAGATTGCAGTAAGATTTTTAACTAATGACATAAGATCAGATGCAATAAAAGTAATAATTCATAAAAAAAAATGTTTGGAATTTAATAATTGTAAAATTTCAAGTATAGAAAATAACACAAACCAAAAAATTAAATTTGCAATATTGAAGAAAGCTGCTGAATTAGAAAAACAAGATCTAATTAAAACAAAAGAAAAAAACAAAGATTACAAAATACCAGGAAAAAAATTCTAAAATTATTTTAAGTCTTAATGTTAAGCTCAACCAGATACAATTTTAAATTAGTTGAAGAAAAATGGCAGAGTCTATGGGCAAAGAACGAATCTTTTAAAGCTACAATAAATAAAAAAAAAAAAAAATTTTATTGTCTTGAAATGTTTCCCTACCCTTCTGGAAAAATTCATATGGGCCATGTTAGAAATTATGCAATAGGAGATGTTTTATCAAGATTTAAATCACTTAAAGGTTTCAATGTTCTTCACCCTATGGGATGGGATGCTTTTGGTATGCCAGCTGAAAATGCGGCAAGAGAAAATAATCTTGATCCAAAAATTTGGACAAATAAAAATATTAATACAATGAAAAATCAACTTAAAAAATTAGGTTTATCTATTGACTGGAGTAGAGAAATTTCAACGTGTTCAGAAGATTATTATAAGCACCAACAAACTTTTTTTTTAGAACTTCTTAAAAAAGGTTTGGTGTATAGAAAAGAAAATTATGTGAATTGGGACCCAGTAGATCAAACTGTTTTAGCTAATGAACAGGTAATTGATGGTAAGGGCTGGAGATCTGGAGCGCTTGTAGAAAGAAAAAAATTAAATCAGTGGTTTTTTAACATCTCCAAATTTTCAGAAGACTTACTTGATGGCTTAGATAATCTGGACACATGGCCAAATAAAGTAAAAGTTATGCAAAAAAATTGGATTGGAAAATCCTATGGGTGTGAAATTGATTTTAAAGTTGATGGTGACTTACCAATAAAAAAAATCAAATGTTTTACTACAAGACCTGATACTTTATTTGGATTTTCTTTCTTAGCAATTTCAGTTGATCATGAGATATCAAAATTTTATATTAAAAATAAAGAATTTTTGAAATTCAAGGAAGAATGTTCTAAAACAGGAACGACAGAAGAGGCTATAGCTGTTGGGGAAAAAATAGGTTTTAAAACAAATCTAATGGCTACCAACCCTTTAAATCCAACACAAAAAGTGCCAGTTTATTTTGCAAATTTTGTCTTGATGGATTACGGATTTGGAGCAGTATTTGGCTGCCCAGCTCATGACCAAAGAGACTTTGATTTTGCAAAAAAATATAATTTAAATATTAAAACTGTTGTAAAACCAAAAGATCAAAAAGATGATTTTGAAGTTAAAAATGAGGCTTATCCAGGACCTGGACTTTTGATTAATTCAAATTTTTTAAACGGATTAGAGGCCCCAGAAAATTCTGTAATAGAGACAATTAGAATTTTAGAAAAGAATAAACTGGGTAAGGAAAAAATTAACTTTAGACTTAAAGATTGGGGTGTGTCTCGACAAAGATATTGGGGTTGTCCAATACCAATTGCTTATGATGAAAAAGGTCAGGTACATCCTATACCAAATTCTATGTTACCTGTTAAACTTCCAGAAAATATTGATTTGGCGTTGAAAGGAAACCCATTGGATAGCCAAGATAAATGGAAGGAAGTTGTTATCGACGGGAAAAAATTAATTAGAGAAACTGATACATTAGATACATTTGTTTGCTCATCTTGGTATTATCTTAGATTTTGTTCACCTAAAGAAACAAGCTATGGATTTAGTAAAGAAGATATTGATTATTGGATGCCTGTGGATCAGTACATTGGTGGTGTAGAACATGCAATTTTGCACCTGCTTTATTCAAGGTTTTTTATGAGAGCGATAAATTATGATAACAAAAATTTTAATCTTAAGGAGCCTTTTCAAAGCCTTTTTACTCAAGGAATGGTCTGTCATGAGACTTATAAAGACAAAAATAATAATTGGCTTAACCCTGACCAAGTTCTTACTGATGATGGAAAAAAATTTTTTTTAAAAAACAAGCCCTCTGAGGAGATAAAAGTAGGTCCTTCCGAGTCTATGTCTAAGTCAAAAAAAAATACTATAGACCCAGAAGAAATGATAAAATCCTATGGAGCAGATTCTGTTAGACTATTTATACTATCGGATAGCCCACCCGAAAAAGATATTCAATGGTCAGACAGTGGGATGTCATCAGCACATAAATTTATTCAAAAATTTTGGACTATGAGTGAGAATATTATCAAAATTATAAAAAATAATAAGCCAGATTTAACTAATAATGAAATAGATTTTTTTACCAATCAGGCAATACATAAAGTTAATAATGCTCTTGAAAAATTCAGGTACAATGTCATCATTGCAACATTTCATGAAATATATTCTTTTTACAATAAAGTGATAGAAAACAGAATAAATTACTCAAATTTAAGTGATAATTTTGAAAAGATTCTAGTTTTAATGATTCCTGTAACGCCACATTTGGCAAATGAATGTTTGATTAATTTAATAGGAAAAAATAATGTTAAATGGCCAGAAGTGAATTATGAACAATTAAAAACTGAAGAAAGTGAAATTGTTATTCAAGTAAATGGAAGGAAAAGAAATATCATTTCAATTACTAAGGGAGCAGAAGAAGAATTAGTAATAAAAAACATAAAAGAAATGAAACTAATTGAGAAATATATTAAAGATAAAGAAATATTTAAAACAATATTTATTAAAGATAAAATCATAAACTTTATTATTAAATAATGAAAAAAATATTAATACTTATCTTTTTTTTCACAATTGGATGTGGATATCAGCCTATTTACTTAAATGAAGGTACAAAAAATTACACTTTTAAAAAAATTACTTTAATTGGTAACAATAAAATTAATGAGAGAATAGTTTCAGCTTTAAACCTAAAAATAGATATGTCAGGTAAAAGTGATGAAGAAGTAATTATTAATAGTGATATAAATATTTATGAAACTTCGAAAAACTCAAAGGGGCAAGTAGCCTCTTATAGAACAAGTATAAAACTGAATTATAAGATTAAGAATAATGAAAAAATAATAAAAAATAAAAACTTAACTAAAAGTTTTTCTTATAATAATAAAAAAAATAAATTTAAATTGGTAGAGTATCAAAAAGATATTGAAAAAAGTTTAACAAAAAAAATTATAGAAGAATTAATAATAGATCTTAACCTTTAAATGATATTAAAAGTTTTTGAAATCAAAAAGAAAAAAATTGATAGCAATTTCTTTTTGCTCTATGGGAATAACCGAGGATTAGTAGAGGAAATTGTTCATAATGAGTTAAAGCCACTTTTACCAAAAAATATACTTTCTTATGAAGAAAATGAAATACTTAAAAATACAGAAAGTTTTAAAGAAGAAATTCTAAATAAATCTTTTTTTGAAAATGAAAAATTAATTATTATTTCAAGGAGTTCCGATAAAATTTATAATCTAATTGAAGAAATAATAGAAAAAAAGATAAAAGAAATCTCAATAATTATAAAGTGCAATGTACTAGATAAAAAATCAAAATTAAGGAGTTATTTTGAAAAAAAAAAGAATACAATTTGCATTCCAGTCTATGAAGATAATTTTCAATCACTAAGCCAAATAGCTCAAAAATTTTTTAAAGAAAAAAATATAAATATATCTCAAGAAAATATTAATCTACTCATTGAAAGATCGAGGGGGGATAGACTAAATTTAAATAATGAGTTAGAAAAAATAGAAATTTTTTCTGTAAATAAAAAAAATATTAGTAGCGAGCAATTGCTTAGTCTAACAAATTTAGCAGAAAACTATAATGTCTCAGAGTTAGTGGACAGCTCCTTAAGTAAAAATAAAAGGAAAATTATTACTATATTAAATGAAAATCATTTTTCCCAAACTGACACCATTCTAATTTTAAGAGTTTTGTTATCAAAATTAAAAAGGCTTTTAAAAATTCAAATACAGACCAAAAATAATCAAAATATTGATAACATTTTACAATCATTTAAACCTCCAATATTTTGGAAAGAGAAAGATACTATCAAACAACAAGTAAGAACATTAAATTATGAACAAATTGAAAAATTAATTAAAAAAACAAATGATATAGAGTTTCAAATTAAAAAAAACCCCTCAATATCAATTAATATTATTACTGATTTTATGTTGGAACAAGCTTTAGGCTAGTAATTAGTTTTAATTATATCGATGATTTTATTTAATTGATTTAGGTCTTGATAAGAAAAAATAATTGATCCTTTATTATTTTTTTTATTCTTTATAGAAACATTTAAACCAATCTTTTCAGAAATAGAGTTTTCAAGGTTCTTAATGTTTGGATCTTGAGATTTTGTAATTAAACCTTTTTTACTTTTAAAAATTTTTACAAAGTTTTCTACTTGTCTTACAGATAATTTTTTTTCAATAATTTTATTGGCAACATAAATAGCATTATCTAGACCAACCAATATTTTAGCATGGCCAGAACTTATTTTTTTGTCTTCGACTAATTTGAGAACTTCGCTAGGTAAGTTAAGTAATCGAAGTACATTGGTAATATAACTTCTACTTTTTCCAATAAATTTTGAAACTTTTTCTTGATCGTAAGAAAATTCATCAATTAATCTTTTATAACCTTTGGCTTCTTCAAGTGGATTAAGATCATGTCTTTGTACATTTTCAATTATTGCAAACTCTAAAGATTTCAAGTCATCAGCTTCAGTTATAACAACAGGTATATCGTGAAGACCTGCTTTTTGGGCTGCTAACCACCTTCTTTCTCCTGCTATAATTTCATATTTTAAATTTTCAGAATTTGATTTTCTAACTACAATTGGTTGTATAACTCCTCTTTCTTTAATTGAATTTACTAAATCTCCTAAATTTTCTTCGTCAAAATTTTTCCTTGGTTGATACTTATTTGGAACAATTTCACTAATTAATATTTTATTTGTTTTTATTTGGATTTTGGTTTCACCAATTAAAGAAGACAAACCTCTTCCTAACCCTTTTTTAATTTTATTAGAATTCATTAAGCTGCACTCCCAAAAGTGTTTTCTTGTTTGATAAATTCGTCAGTAAAATTATAATAAGATTTACTACCAGAACAGTTCTTATCATATACTAGAACTGGTATGCCATGTGAGGGTGCCTCTGACAATCTGACATTGCGAGGTATTACTGTTTGATAAACCTTGTCTTTAAAATAACTTCTAGCCTCGTCCTCAACTTGTGATGAAAGTTTGTTTCTACGATCATACATCGTTAGGAGTATACCTTGTATCTCTAGTTTTGGATTTAAATTAACTTTTATTCTCTCTATCGTTTTCATAAGTTGAGTTAAACCCTCTAAGGCAAAAAATTCTGTCTGAAGAGGTACCAATAACGAATTAGAGCAGACCAAAGCCATAACTGTTAGTAAACTTAACGACGGAGGACAGTCTATCAGAACATAATCATACAATACTCCAGAATCATTTAAATACGAGGCTAATTTAACCTTTAAGATGAAAGATCTACCATTATCACCTGCTGTTTCAAGCTCTAACCCTGATAAATCGACGTTTGATGTTATTAAGTCTAAGTTTTGAAACTGAGTTTTTTTAATTACCTGTGAAATTTCTTTCGTTCCATTTAGAACACTATAAATAGTTTGATCGGACTCTCCCAAATTTGATAATCCTAATCCGGTTGTAGCATTACCTTGCGGATCTAAGTCTATGACTAAAATTTTTTTGTCTTGCTGTGACAAGGCTGACGCAAGATTAATAACTGTTGTTGTTTTTCCAACCCCACCCTTTTGATTTATGATTGAAATTATTTTCATATTTTTTTTTTTATAATTTTTTTAATATTTAATAGAAAAGAGTCTTTATTAGTAAGACTTTCTTTTTCTTCATAGTCTAAATCCCATTCCTTTAGTGAATTCGTTAAAATTTTTTTCCCGCTACTGCCCATGAATAAAATTATATTCTTATATTTATAAAAATTATCATTAATTAAATTTAATATGACGGGTAAAGGTTTAAAAGCTCTTGACATTATTGTTCCGGTGCAGATGTTTTTTATAGAAAAAATGTCTTTTTGGATTATTTCGGTATTTAATTTTAACTTTTTTGATACATCTTGTAAAAAAATGCACTTGTTGAAACTTTTTTCATATAAGTTAATTTTCATTTTATTTTGGATCTTCTTCATCATTATTGCTATTAATACACCAGGCATCCCACCTCCAGTTCCTAAATCTGTGGTTGTGTTACTATTTAAATCAACAAAATCAATGATTTGTAAAGAATCTATTATATGTCGATGTCTAATTGATGATTTTTCTACAATTTTTCTACTTATTAAGTTTATTTTCTTGTTTCTCTCCTCAATCATTGAAATAAACGCTTCAAATTCAAGACATGTTTCACGTGAAACATTGAACTTTGAAATATCTGAATATAATTTTAAAAAAATACTTTCCATTAAGCTATATGCTTAATAGACTTTCTTTTGACATGAGACAACAAAATATATACAGCGGCAGGCGTAATTCCATCAATTCTTAACGCCTGGCCCATCGTTTTAGGTCTTATTTCTTTAAATTTAGCCTTTACCTCGTTTGAAAGGCCTGAAAATTGGTCATAATTAATATTATCCGGAATTTTTAAATTTTCATCTCTTTTAAAGGCCAAAATATCAGCTTTTTGTTTTTTTAAGTACCCTTTATAATGTGAATTAATCTCAATTTGCTCATCGATTTCATTTCCATAATAAATAATTTCAGGCCATATGTCTCTAATTTTTCTCATATTTACGTTTTTCTGTGATAAAATTTCTTCTGCTGATCTAAAAATACCATCTTTGGCAATCTTTATTCCAAAATTATCAGCCTTAGAAGGAGAAATATTAAAATTAGACATTTGAAGGGATATTTTACCTAATTTATCAAATTTATCCTCAAATATTTCTTTTCTCTGATGGGATATAAGACCAATCTTAATTCCTTTATATGTAAGCCTTAAATCTGCATTATCTGATCTAAGACTTAATCTATATTCAGCTCTAGAAGTAAACATTCTATACGGTTCTGCAACACCTTTTGTTACTAGATCGTCAATCATTACACCGATATAAGCTTCAGATCTATCCAAAATAAAAGGTTCTAAATTCTTGAGAGATAAAACAGCATTAATACCAGCTATAAGACCTTGTGCTGCTGCTTCTTCATAACCTGTGGTTCCATTTATTTGACCGGCAAGATAAAGATTCTTTATTTTTTTTGTTTCTAATGTTAGAAAAAGTTCCCTAGGATCAATATAATCATATTCTATTGCATATCCTGGCCTTATAACTTTAACATTTTCTAAACCATTGATATTATTAAGTATTTCATGCTGTACTGCCTCTGGAAGAGATGTAGATATGCCATTTGGATAAATTACATGGTCATTTAGTCCTTCTGGCTCTAAAAAAATTTGATGTCTTGTCTTATCAGCGAATTTTACTATTTTATCCTCTATTGATGGACAATATCTCGGACCTACACCTTGAATGCTACCAGAATACATAGCACTTTTAGATAAATTTTTTTCAATTATTTTATGAACCTTTTTATTTGTATAGGTCATAGAACACGATACTTGTTTATTAAAATTTTTTTTAGTTAAAAAAGAAAAAAAATATGGATCATCATCTGCAAACTGCTTTTCTAAATTTTGAAAATTAATTGTACGAGAGTCTAGTCTAGGAGGTGTCCCGGTTTTTAATCTTCCAATTTTAAAGTTATACTTTTCTAACTGTTCACTTAAACCAGTGCTAGGTTTTTCATTAAATCGGCCAGCGGGAATTTTTTCATCGCCTATATGTATCAAACCATTCAAAAATGTTCCTGTGGTTAGTATTAACTTACTACAACTTACTCTTTTACCTTTTAAAGTAACAAATCCACTTATGTCATTATTTGTAAAAATAAACTGTATTACAGGATCAGAAAAAATGCTTAAATTACAGTAATTTACAAGTTTTTCTTGCATAAATTTTCGATATAATGATCTATCAGATTGAGTTCTTGGTCCTCTTACTGCAGGACCTCTACTTCTATTTAATAACCTAAATTGAATTCCAGATTTGTCGGCTACCTCACCCATTACCCCATCTAAAGCGTCAATTTCCCTAACTAAATGTCCTTTTCCTAAACCTCCAATGGCTGGGTTGCATGACATTTCGCCAATTGTATTTTTATTATGAGTAAATAGAGCAGTGTTAGCTCCAAGTCTTGCTGACGCTGCAGCAGCCTCGCAACCGGCATGACCACCACCTATCACTACCACATCAAAAGATAAATTTTTTTTCATGAGGAGAATTTATATTCGATTCAAATATTTACAAGATTTCAATATTTTTTCCCAAATAAACGTTGTTTATCAATAAAAAATATACAAAAAGGTCGAAAAATACAGGATAAATTGCTATTATTTACCTATACAAAAATCGTTGAAAATACTACCTAATATCTCTTCTACATCAACTTTTCCAACAATCATACCCAAATGTCGTGTAGCCAGTCTTATATCTTCTGCGGCTTTATCAAAATCTTTTTTATCATTTTTTGCTGAAAAATTTATCAAATGACCTGCACACTCAATTAAATGTTGCCTGTGCCTTTCTCTTGTAATTAAAATATCTTCATCAGTAATAAATTTATTTTCTAAATTTTTTTTTATTTTTAAAATTAATTTATCTATATTTAAATTGTCTTTAAGTGAAACCAAAACATGATTAAATTTAGAAACTTCATGATCTAATTTATCCTTTAAGAGATCTGATTTATTAATAACTAAAATTGCATCCTTTTTTAACAAATCATTCAAAAAACTACTGAAATCAAGGTCTTTTGCGTCAACTACCACTAATTTTAAATCAGCGTTTTCAGCCTTTTTTAAAGATAATTTAATACCTTTTTTTTCGATTTCATCCTTAGACTCTCTTATACCTGCTGTATCAGAAATTATAACTGGATAACCATCAATATTTAAATGCGTTTCAATAACGTCTCTTGTAGTACCAGCGATCTCAGAAACAATTGCAACTTCTCTATTTGATAAATTGTTTAGCAAACTTGATTTTCCTGCATTGGTTGGTCCTACGATTGCAATTTTAAAACCTTCTCTAATAATTTCTCCAATCTTTTGGTCATCTAGTATTTTTTTTATTTCTTCTAAAACTTCTGTGGAATCTTTTTTAATTTGTTTAATATTTTCATTTGGCAAGTCTTCCTCGGGAAAATCTATTTGTGCTTCAACAAAGGATAAAATTTTTAATAATTTTTCCCTTAATTGGTTAAATTTTTCTGATGACTTTCCTTTCATCATTTTTACTGCTTGCATTCTTTGGATTTCAGTCTCTGCTGAAATTAAATCAGCTATACTCTCGGCTTTTAACAAGTTGATTTTACCATTTTGAAAAGCTAACTTCGTAAATTCTCCAGGTTCGGCTAATCTACAATTTTTTACTTTTGAAATCTCTTTTTGAACAGCTAAAATTACAGCTTTGCCTCCATGAATATGAATTTCAGCCATATCCTCTCCTGTGTAGCTTTCTGGCCCAGGAAACCACAAGATTATTCCCTCATCAATAAGCTCAGAAGTGTTGATATTGTTTATTTTTCTAAGAGTTGCTATTCTTGGCTTTGGAATCTCCATTCCTGTAAGAGATTTTAAAACATTTGATGCTTCAAGACCAGATATTCTAATAATTGCTACACCCGACACTCCAGGTCCAGATGATAATGCGTAAATACTCATGATAATATTATAACTTTTATTCTTAGATATGAGAAAACTAAATTAAGCTGGTTTATTCATTGAATTAAAGAACTCAGCGTTGCTCTTAGTATCTTTTAATTTTGAACTTATGAATTCAATAGCATCCATTGTACCCATTGGAGCAATTATCCTTCTCAATACATTCATTTTTTGTAAATCGTTTTTATCAAACAATAATTCCTCTCTTCTTGTGCCAGATTTCGTTATATCGATTGCGGGATAAATTCTTTTATCTGCTATTTTTCTATCGAGTACAGTTTCGCTGTTTCCAGTTCCTTTAAATTCTTCAAAAATTACCTCATCCATTCTGCTTCCAGTATCGATTAAAGCTGTAGATATAATTGTCAATGAACCACCTTCTTCAATATTTCTTGCAGCACCAAAAAATCTTTTGGGTCTCTGAAGTGCATTTGCATCAACACCTCCAGTTAAAACTTTACCTGAACTAGGTATAACCGCATTATAAGCACGACCCAATCTTGTTATAGAGTCTAGAAGTATTACAACATCCTTTTTATGTTCAGTTAATCTTTTTGCTTTTTCAATAACCATTTCAGCAACAGCAACATGGCGTTGAGCAGGTTCATCAAAAGTAGAGCTAATAACTTCACCTTTAACAGTTCTTTGCATATCTGTTACCTCTTCTGGTCTTTCATCAATCAATAACACAATCAAATAACATTCTGGGTAATTTTTAGCTATAGAGTTAGCAATACTTTGTAAAATCATTGTTTTACCAGCCTTCGGGGGTGAAATAATAATAGATCTTTGTCCTTTACCAATTGGACTAACTAAATCTATTAACCTAGGGGTTAAATCTGGCTTTTTTTCCGTTTTAACCATTTCTACTTCCATGACTAATTGTTTGTCTGGATAAAGAGGAGTTAAATTATCAAATGCTATTTTATGTCTCGATTTCTCTGGTTCTTCAAAGTTAATTTTACTTACTTGAAGTAAAGCGAAATATCTTTCACCATCTTTAGGTGCCCTAACTGGCCCCTCAACTGTGTCTCCAGTTCTTAAACCAAACTTTCTAATCTGGCTTGGGCTAACATAAATATCATCAGGTCCAGGTAAGTAATTTGACTCCATTGCTCTTAGAAAGCCAAATCCATCTTGTAAGAGCTGTAATACTCCAGCACCAGTAATTTCTTCTTTTTCAGCTACTTTTTTCAATATTGCGAAAAGAATTTCTTGTTTTCGTAAAGTGCTTGCATTCTCGATTCCTAACTCCTCAGCTTGAGTAATTAATTGTTCTGACGATTTAAGTTTTAGTTCTTGAATGTTCATGATTTAAAATTATTAAGGACTTAATAAGTAAGATTAATATATATACTATTAAATTTTATTCAACCCTAGATAGGCTTAAAAATTACTACAAATATGATTAAAATCAGTAATATTGTTGGAATTTCGTTAATGTATCGAAAAAATTTATGTGAGT
>MDTB01202418.1_pt1 | contig 20499 bp, 23 predicted proteins | sample 811161 | NCBI WGS metagenome assembly MDTB01 (sample SAMN05326650, study PRJNA326480) | marine metagenome | isolation source: seawater | place: Mediterranean Sea | collected 2009
ACTGAGCTACCCGACCGCGGTCCCGACGGGATTTGAACCCGCGACCTCCGGCTTGACAGGCCGGCGTGAACTCCAGACTTCACCACGGGACCAACCGTGTTTGCCCAAATAACCATGGGCAAGGGATTGAATTCTGGCGTGACGGATGTCTTATTGCAACCTGACAGGCCTTATTCACATTTACTTGTTGTTTTGAAACCCCTGGTTTAACTCATCGGGTTGTGCAGGTCGCATGAGCAACTCAAGTGCATTCCACAATGTTCTCGACACGGGATCGAACAGAACGGGAAAGATTAGACCGACTGGAGCGGCAACTGAAAGTAAGAATGATGTCGAAACATCGGTGCCGAAAATAACCAGAGCCAGAGTTACCACCGTAAGAACTAGACCCGAACTCACGACTGTGTTTACAGCTACAGCTCCTAGAGAATGACCTTCCATACGTTCAAAGTGCAAACCACAGTTTGGGCAATCTTGGACCATGGCAAACATGCCCCAACTGGTGAACAAGCCGCGGCAGCCGCAGACACCACAGGCCATGGTTAACCCCCGCCAAAGAGTTTTCATATTGTCAGCATGACTTTCTTCATTTTTAGAGCCAAATCACCGCGGCGCCCGATCTTCACTGCGTTGAGACCCCGCCAAGTTGCCAACAAGCGAAGCTCAATAGCGAGAGCTTCGATGGCCTGCTCGTTCATTCTGTTGGGTTCAGAATAAATCCCAAGAACATTTAAAACCCCAGCTTTAACGTCAGCTTTCACATCAACTCTCGCACGTAGGCGGTTGGCGTGAAGAAACGGCAACACATAGTAACCATGTACTCGTTTAGCGGCCGGTACATAGATCTCCAAACGGTATTTAAAATCAAATAATCGTTGAGTTCGTGGTCGGAACCACACCATTGGATCGAATGGGCTGAGAAGGACAGACTTTGATGTTTCGTCCTTAATTTTAGCGTCGGATGAGAGGTAGGCAATCCGATCCCAACCGTCGACTTGAGTGGGTACTAACTGTTCGCGCTCCACTAGCTCCTGAACACGTTGCCGCCCCTCAATTTTTGGCAGTCTGAAGTAGTCGATGAGGTCTTCTGCACTGGCAACACCAAGGTGAGCTGCTGCTCGTCGTATTAGCTCGCAATGGGCATCAATTTCAGACATACGATCGCCCATGACACTTGCTGGAAGAACTTTTGACGCTAGGTCGTAAAATCGGGTGAAGTTTGCTCGGTGGCTTACAGATACTTGCCCAATCCAAAAGAGCCATTCGAGAGCGACTTTTGATTCTGACCAAGCCCACCAAGTTCCGCCCTTTGGTTTGCTTTGGAGCTGTCCCGCCGTTACTGGGCCATTTTTTGCCACATAGCTTGCGACCTTGTTAACAAAGTCTGGGTTATTGGCCGCAAACTTTCGGATCCCGCCCCAGACTTCGCCTTGTTCAGCGCGCTGCATGCGCCACCTGAATAGAGGTAAATCATTAACCGGTAAGTAGCTAGCTTCGTGACACCAGTATTCGGTGAACTCGCGACGATCGTAAGCGGCACCTTCGAGCAGTTTTGTGAGATCGTCGTGACAGCCGCCGAGACGTGCCCTGAGTACCAGTAAATGAGAACGTGCGACTGCGTTTACAGCGTCAATTTGTAGAACGCCAAGTTTGCGGAATGCCCACCGTAGATGTCTGACGTCTAGACGATCTGACGAGAATCGATTTCCAGTTTGTAACCCTTGAGCAGATATAGCTATCGAACGAGCCTGAGCTGATGACAACTCAATATGTTTAATAACCGACATCTCGAGATGAGGGTTTTAGAGCAAAGCCCTCAACGCTCTTCTTTAAAAATCACGTGTTGTCGGATAACTGGGTCGTACTTCTTCAATTCAATTCGCTCGCGACTATTTGTTTTGTTCTTCCGCGTGGAATACGTATAGCCAGTTCCTGCTGTCGACTTCAGTTTGATTACTGGGCGCTTATCACTTTTCGCCATCAGACTTTCTCCCCACGACGTCGTAGGTCAGCCAAGACTGACTCAATTCCTCGTTTGTTGATGATTTTGATGCCCTTTGCGCTCACAGTCAAAGTCACGTGACGCTTTTCATTTGGGACATAGAACTTTTTCTTCTGGATATTTGGCTTGAACCAGCGTTTGTTGCGCCGGTGAGAGTGAGAAACGGTGAAACCAGTTGTAGGTCTGCGACCAGTTACTTGACAGACGTTGCTCATAAAAACTCTCAGCTTAAGGAAGTGTTGTGGAACGTCATGGTGATGACGGCTTTTTAGGTTAACAGCGAGGAGATCCAATCACCATCTTTGAGCTTCGAGTCTTCTCGTTTACAGGTTAGGAATAATTTCTTGTCCGATTTTCTCGAGGACTTCGAATCTAGGATCGAAATTCGGGAGAATCATCAGTTGGTCTAGCCCTCGTTCATCAAGTTCGACTAGCCGGTCAATAATTTGGTCTGCCGTTCCGACTATGCACGTGGCGTCGATCAGTTCGGGCGTCACAAACCTTTCTTCCTCAGGGAGAACCCAGCAGTTGTGACCAGCGTGTACCCGCTGATGGATGCGTTCTGGATCGTAGTCCTCCAGCATTGCCGTGTATTCATCCCATATATCGTCCAGCCTGCTTCCCGGTGCCCGACCGAATTGTCGGTACTGATCGTAGGAATAATGGATTGAAGCCATCGCCATGGCCCCAGCCTCTGCCTTTACTCTCGGACTTTCAATAGTTTCTCCGTCATCGAGTACGACAATTGTTGTAAGAGAAACAGTTAGATAGTCATCTCTGTTTAGTTGCCGACCTGCTTCTGTAGAGCCCCTTTCAATCATCTCCCACATTCGGTCCATGACTTGAGCATCTGGAGGGATAGACATAACCGCGCCGTCGCCGTGTTTGCCCGCCAAAGCCAATGACTTCGGTCCAAATCCCGAGACATATAAAGGAATTTCGTCATCGAAGTTCACGAACCCTTTGTCCGGCATGATGTGGCGTATCGGGCTTACTTGCCCGTTATAGGAGTGGGTCGCTTCCTCACCTTTCAGCAGCGGTTTTAATGTTGTTAGGTATTCATCGAACTCTGCAATCTTTTGGGGTTTGTGACCCATGATTCGCATAGCCGTATTACCCGTGCCCAAACCCAGAAAAGTTCTTCCCGGTGCTAACGCGTTGATAGTGGCGATAGACGCAGCAGTGACAGGAGCCGGACGTGTCCCAGATACCGATACCCCAGTCCCAATATTTATTTTCGATGTGCGGTCAGCCACTAAAGCCAAAGCCGCATAACAATCGGACCAAAGCATTTGGCTATCAGCTAGCCAGGCATGGGAATATCCCAGTTCCTCTGCTCTCACTACGTAGCCGATATCGCCAACATGTGACGCAACACAAACTCCAATATCCATGACGGCACCCTAGAACAAATGTCCTAGCGCTCGCCTATGGCAAACAAACCACCTTCACGAGAACCAACATAAATTCGGCCATCCCAAACTGCTGGTGTTGCCTCGATACAACCTCCGATTTCAATCCGCCAAATTTCAATAGGCTTAACCTTTGGCTGTTGAACGCTGTAAGCGCGGAGATAGCCGCCGCAGTCCCCAACTATTAGGATGTCATCAACAACAGCGGGTGAACTCCACAATGGTCCTTCGAGAAAAATTGTCCACATAATTTCTCCAGAAAAACGGTCGATTGACATCAATCGACCAGAGTTTGTGGTCACGAAGAGAACCCCCTTATGTAAAGCTGGAGTGCTCCAGATACCAGAGGGCAAAGTCTCATGTTCGTCTAGAGACCACACGACGGGTGCATCGGGTTTTCTCGGATCTAATTTCACCAGCTGCCCCACATCGCGCGATCGCGAGGTTGCGCGTTCGTACTCTGCAGCAACATACAGAAAACCTTCGTCGTCGATTACGATTGTGGCGTCAACGTCGTCACCCATCCACCAGCGAAAAGTTCGTGATGGTGCATTCCCGCTCCATATTGGCTCTAGATCCCAACCTTGGACTAGTCCGCCCGAGTTAGCGAACCAAGCGGTGTTGCCGGAAACCGCCACAGAATTCTCAATGGAGACGTTGTTGTCGCCTAGCACGGCAAGTAGGTCATCGTCCCAACCTGGCGTTTGGAAAATTATTTGGGGATCAACGGTAACGAGGCCCGAGCCGTCTATCGAACGGTTAAGCCGAACTATGTGCAGCCAACTATTTTCTCCACCGGTGATGAGATGGTCATGAAGGATTAGGGGTGCCGCATCCCAATCATCGTTCCACATCACGGGATCGACCTGATCGCCAGCCAAGCTCCAGAGTTCGGTGAGATGGTCTGCCCGATCAAATGCCAAAATCCGTAAATGCCCGTCGCGCGATCCGCTGTAGATGAGAGGAAAGCCGTCCGGGTCTACTGTTAGAGAGCCCTTAACAATGTCACCTGTTACGAATGGCTTCTTAGCTGGTGAGCCTGTCGAGGTGTCCAGCAAGTGAATGCCGCGATCGTAAGCACCGACAGCTAGCCAGGTGTCACCTCCTGTCTGCCAAACAGCAGGTTGTCCGGTCCAGCCGATTCCGCACCAATTAGTTGTGCGACCTCCGGTAGTGGACAGAGAACACAAGTTCCCCTCTTTAGGGAAACGCCATAACACTTCCGGCATCAATGGAACTGGGCCGCGGCCATACCATGATCTAGTTGGCGAGCCGCGAAAGGTAAGAAGACCCTCGACAACGCTTCCCCAAGCTGTCTGAACTTCCTTTGGGTCCCACCAACCTTGATAGGGCTGACTAGTGGTAGTGATTGGAGTAGAAGCGGTTTTGGTCGTTGGCGTTTTGAACCAAGTTGTTGAGGCTGTTGTTTCGGGGGGGAGAGATGACGAAGTGGTGGCTGATGAGTGTGAAAGAGTAGGCCGAGTCGCAACTGGCGCGACTGAGATCTGAGTTGAACATGCAACGGTCAGTAAGAACAGAATTACGACAATGTCTCTCCAAAAAGTCTTTAGAGAACCCGAGCGGCTAATGGATTCAGGTCGGAGAGATCGACTGGTCATTATGGCGAAGATCCTATTCCGCGACGTGAGAGTAGCTACATCGGGGAATTCTCATTCAACGTTCATGTTGAGGAAGTAGATCTGTACCTGATGAGCTCGTCAGATAGGCCAACCGTTAATAATGCCGTGATTGGGATCGCTGATGACGATAAGAGAATTCGTCAGGCCTTGGAACGCGCACTCAGCTCTGAAAACTATGAGGTTCAGACTGCAAGTGACGGGCTAGACGCCATACGAATGTCAAGCCACGTAGATCTTATGATTCTTGATTTGACCATGCCAGGCCTTGGAGGAATCGAAGTGTGTCGTCGTTTAAGGTCTCAAGGCTCGGAGTTGCCTATCTTGCTTTTGACGGCTCGCCATGAAACTGAGCATCGAGTTAACGGTCTCGATTCAGGTGCCGACGATTATCTCGCAAAACCGTTTGCTTTAGATGAGCTACTAGCGCGTATAAGAGCGCTGCTGCGACGGAACAGACCAATGGAAGCTGGTTTTGATCTAGAACCCCTGGCTTTCGAAGGCCTCACGCTTGACAGACAAGCGCGGCAAGCTCATAGAAACGGTCAGCTGTTAGAACTCACGCGAACTGAGTATGAGTTACTTGAACTTTTTTTAGAACATCCAAACCAGGTCCTGACCCGAGATCAGATTTACGAAGCGGTATGGGGATACGACGCAGCGCTGTCATCTAACAGTTTGGAGGTTTACATCGGCTATCTCCGAAGGAAAACAGAGATAGATGGTGATCACAGATTGATAAGGACAGTCCGTGGTATCGGGTATGTCCTCAGGTCTTCATGAGTTTTCGTGCCCGAGTGGCTGTCCTAGTTGCTTTGGTGGTTGCTATCGCCGTGGCATGCGTAGCCGGGGCTTTTTTGTATTTGGCAAGAGGGCAAGCCGTCGAAAGCATTGATTCAAAATTGCGTTTGAGGGCCAGCGCAGTGATTCAGCTAAGCGAAAAATTTGGTCGGCTTCGAGAATTTGATCGCCGGATGTTTGGAGATTACGCGCCAGACGATGTGTTGCTGCAAGTCTTTGACGACAACCGCCGGATCTGGGCAAGCAATGTTGAGCCGCTTCCTATTCTTCCCGAAAATCTTTTGGTCGCTCAACGGAAAATTAGTTCACGAATATCAACCACCGAGATAGCGGGTTATCGGATGCGGGTTCTGACGCTTCCTCTTCGAACACCTGGTCGTGCAGCGATGGTCGCTCGACCTATGGATGAGGTAGACGCACAACTTGCTGGCTTGTGGCGCATGAGTATCCAAATCTTTGTCATTGGGGTGGCTGGATCAGGTTTGATTGGATTCGTTGTCGCAGGACGCGTCGTACGCCCGGTTCGACGACTCACCGAAGCAGCCACGAGAGTCGCTGAGACACAAAATGTTGATCAACCGATTGACATTAAACGAGACGACGAATTTGGCCAGCTAGCCTCAAGTTTCAACGAAATGCTGGGGGCGTTGAGCCTATCTAGAGAACAACAGCACAGACTGGTGACTGACGCCAGCCATGAACTTCGAACCCCGATTACAAGCCTTCGGACGAACTTGGAATATATGCAACGCAACTCTTCGATAGAAGAGGATGAGCGACGACTGATCTTGGATGATGTTTTGTTCGAACTCGATGAATTAACGGGTTTGGTTACTGAACTAGTTGACTTAGCGACAGATCAACATCACATGGGTGAAGCAGAGTGCATAGAACTCGATGAACTAGTTGATGCCGTCGTGCAGCGTCACCGGCGGCGGACCTCTTACAACATCGTCTACACCGCCACCTCATCACAAATCATAGCGGCGCCAGCTTTGGTCGAAAGAGCGGTATCGAACATGGTCGACAACGCATTGAAGTGGAATCCACCGGACTCCTCAGTTCAAGTTCGAGTAGAGAACGGATCGGTAAGAGTGTCGGACAACGGTCCGGGGATACCAGTCGAAGAGCACGAGCAGGTTTTCGAACGCTTTTATCGGACCGAAGGGGCTCGATCACTACCCGGTTCTGGTTTGGGTCTTTCAATTGTCCGACATGTAGCCGAGAGCTTCGGAGGTCAAGCTCGGATAATTGATGACGGTCAACCAGGTACAACAATAGAACTTTCTTTCCCACCAGTTGGATAACCGGGCTGAGAAGGGCCTATTGGTTGACAGACAAATTGGCACCCCCAACGGGATTCGAACCCGTGCTGCCGGCGTGAAAGGCCGGTGTCCTAGGCCGCTAGACGATGGGGGCCAGCAGGCCCAGACTAGGGGCCTCAGGTCGGGAAACCACCGATCTACGAAATGGGCGCCTAGTTGTCAGCGACTTCAACTAACTCGCCAAGCAAATGACTCAGGTAATGGTAGATAGCGCTTTGGTGTTGTTGAGGGTCATCATCGTCGAGAAAGTTGGGTTCATCCTCTTCGCTCACGTCTAAATGCGTGCCAAGGACAAGCCGTAAATCATTGATGGCCATGATCCAACAATTCAGAGTTTCCTGTCCAAGTTCGCGATCACTAAGTGTTGTTTCAACCGCATCAAGATTCGAAAGACGTCTTTCTAGGAGTTGATCTCTCATCGAACGTTGATATTCCAACTCTTGCTGAGCATTATCAGCGTAGGCGGCTGGATATAACCGTCTTAGCGAAGGATCTACTTCTCCTTCGGGGGCGGTCGAAAGGACCAGCTCTCTAAGTTGTCCGATCAGATTTACTAGTAAGAGTCGCTCATCTTCGGCAATTTTGATTTCTACGTTCCCGTTTCGCTTCACCCGAAAACGCCGGTCGACAAACATCTCAGGAGTCTTTCTGCATAGTTGCCCACAGGCCATATTCGTGAAGTCTGAAGACATCGAGTTCAGCTTTCTCTTTTGATCCGTTTGAGACAACAGCTCGGCCTTTGTTGTGCACATCAAGCATTAGTTGAGTGGCTTTTTCAGTGCTGTACCCAAATAGCTTTTGAAGAACATGTGTGACATAACTCATAAGGTTTATTGGGTCATTCCACACTAAAACAATCCAAGGCACATCTTCGTCTGTTGATGCTGTTGGGTCACCTTCTTCAGTAAGGACTGGGGAGTTCTCAACTTCTGTCTCAGATTCGCTGTTTAAATTGGAAAACAGAATAAACATCTCAGACTCCCTCGGTCGGTCTGCTACTGCTAGCAAGAAGCAGCCGAATAATAGCTATCCACAAAAGTGTGGCTCCGGCTATATGGCAACCCACAAGTAGGACGGGCAATTTAGTGAAGTACTGGGTGTAACCAATCGCTGCTTGACCCAGAGTGATGCCGAGGGCAATAGAGACTCGGCGTTTGAACAAAGACTTTTCCAGTTCACGCGCTTTAACAACTAGTGAAAGAGTCAAAAGGACGAGTAGCACTACAGCCGAACCATGGATTTTTGCTACGTATGGAAATGAAAAACCTAAACGGACAATGTTTTCATCTCCCCCGTGAGGACCGCTGGCTGTAACGACTGTGCCTGTCAAGATCACTGCAACTGCTGCTACGCCGACCGCTTGAGCGTGGTATCGAAGTCCCCTGCCTATAAGCGAATCGTTACGATTTGACTTATCAGGTCGAGCAATATCTTCGAGCACCACAGAGTTCCAGACCAAAACCATTGAGAGCAGGAAGTGACTCATCACTATTGGTGGCGATAAATGGCTAAGGACCGTGAACGCCCCGAGAATGATTTGTGCAGCGACACCTGCGACAAGGCCCCAAGACCATTTAGTCAGGCGCGTGAAATTTGGAACTCGTCTCGCAGATCCTAAAACTGCAAGAACTACTGCGATCGAAACAAGACCAGTGATGAGTCGGTTACCGAACTCCACCCAAGCATGAAAATTTGCTTCTGGGATAAGTTGACCGGGCTCACAGTTTGGCCAGTCGCTGCACCCGAGGCCGCTACCGCTGAGCCGGACGGCGGCCCCAGAAACTACTATTAGAGCCAGAAGCCAAAGGGCTATTTGTGTCAGCCGGTGGTATTGGCGAGGGGTCAAAGTAACAATTTTCACAGTCATGAATTTACGACTCAAACAACATTCTGCGCGAATCACGCCATCTAGTTGGGTCAGAAGGGCTTCTGGGCCGTATCGTGGCGCACGATGGAAGACGGCACAACGACCATCAGAACTGGCGACAGGGGAGTGATGGCGACACTCTCCGCCTTTGTCATGCTCACAAAGCCACGCATTATCGAGCTTCTTTTGATCACGACCGTCCCTTCAATGATTCTTGCCGAAGGCGGCATGCCAGATATTTCGTTAGTTCTGTTAACCGTCGTTGGTGGGACTCTTGCTGCCGGCGGCGCAAATACATTCAACATGTACATCGATCGAGATATAGATCGCTTAATGGAGCGGACTCAGGGCCGTCCTTTGGTAACAGGCGCTGTTTCTCCCAAGGCGGCGCTCGTCTTTGCGGTGATGTTAGAGACTTCGGCATTTTGCTTATTCGTACTCTGGGTGAATTGGCTCTCAGCAGTTCTGGCAGTTGGTGCATGTTTGTTCTACGTCTTTGTTTATTCCCTTTGGTTGAAACGAACTTCAAAACAGAACATCGTGATTGGTGGCGCTGCTGGTGCAGCTCCTGCGTTGATCGGTTGGTCCGCGGTAACAGGTTCTCTAAGCCTCAGCGCATTTATTTTGTTCGCGATCATCTTCTTTTGGACACCGCCACACTTTTGGGCGTTAGCTATTAAGTACGCGGATGACTACGAAGCGGCCTCGGTACCGATGCTGCCAGTAGTCACGAGTATTCGCAGTACTGCCATAAGCATGATTGCGTACACCGTTGTAGTCATGGGTCTTTCACTTTGGTTTCACATTGTCGCCGGAACTAGTTTGCTTTATCTTGCAGTCGCAGTAGCGGGTGGTTTGGTGTTCTTGTGGCGTACGATTGAGTTGCTTCGCCGACCTAATTCGGTCCAAGCGATGAAGGTTTTTCACTTCTCGATCATCTACTTGGGGGCGTTGTTTGTTGCCGTTGCTGTTGATGTGTTGGTTTACGGAGCTTCCGCATGATTGTCTCTCAGCAAAATAAGTGTCGAAAAGACTATGACAGAACGAGCTTTCGAGTTTCATGACTGGCAATCTGGTGAGTAAAGTGCTTACTCAGCACCTGTGCGGGCTTGCCCGCGCATACGGGCACAGCCAACCGTCAGGTAGGCACCAATCCCTAGTTATCGAGGCAGCAAGCAGCAGGACACGATGAGCGAAAACAACAACGCTTCAACAGCCCCCGGCGTGCCCGTGGAAGACCCGACCCCTTTTGGGTGGCTAACGACCGCTGACCACAAGCGAACTGGCCGACTTTTCATCGTCTGCTCGGTTCTGTACTTGGTCTTAGGAACTGTTCTTGATTTATTAGTCAGACTGGATCTCACTTCAGCCACCGAGTTCGTCACTCTCAGCTCTGACAGCTTTGCTCAAGGGTTTGCCTTTTCTCGCGAAGCTTTAACGCTCCTTTTCATAATTCCAGCTTTCCTGGGTTTGTCGATGTACATCGTGCCCTTGCAGATTGGCGCTTCTAACCTTGCGTTCCCGCGTGCCGCGACCGCGTCTTTTTGGACTTGGAAAGTATCGGCGGTTGTATTAATCGGGGCATACCTAGGTAATGGGGGTCCTTATGGAGGCTGGGCCAACGGGGTTGACTTGCATCTTCTTGCATTGAGTGGACTTGTAGTGGCGTTGCTTCTTGGTGCTATAAGTGTTGCAACAACAATAATGACGATGAGGTCGCCGGGCCTCTACATGGATGAGACGCCACCTTTTACCTGGTCGTCTTTAGTTTCAGCGTCAATGCTGGTCGTTAGCCTTCCTGTTTTGCTCGGGCAGATAGCGATTATTTATGTAGATCATCGGTATGGACGAGTTTTCTTATTCGGTAACTACGGGGTTTGGGAGCGGATTGATTGGATCCACCGAACCCCACAACTATTTATTTATGTCGTTCCTGTCCTCGGTGTTGCAGCAGAAATAGTGCTTGCTAACGCCCGGCGTCGGGTAATAGAGCCCCTAGCGATGTACTTCACTATTGGGCTGGTTGGGCTTTTTGGTTTTGGGGCCTGGACCAACTTTGCGATAACCGGAGAAGGCGCGGACATTATTGATGGTGTTGAAGGCGTGGTTCTAGTTGCGCTTTACGGCGGAGCACTTCTCGGCACATTGGGACTGCTTGGACTCTTAGGTCTGGCAGTAATCCAAAATCGTAAGTTGCCAAAGATCAGCACTTCATTGCTTGCTGCCTTTGCAGCCGGGACACTAATCCTGGTTGGTGCGCTTGTGGGCTTCATTGGAGCAGCAGTTGATTGGCTAGAGATAGCTGGCCGAGGTAACGATGGAAACCCCCAACTTCGCATGACGACTTGGGTTACAGGTCAACAATCCGTGTTGATATATGGCGCTGGGTTACTTGGTCTTTTAGCTGCCATCCATTGGTGGGCCCCTAAGATTTGGGGGCGTCAACTGAATGAACTTTTGGGCCTGCTGAATTTTCTGGCGATTGGCGCAGGAGCACTTTTGGCGTTCGTTGGCCCAACTCTTTCTGGCCTTCTCACCGAGCAACCGGACTTTGTTTACGCAGACCCAAATGCAACTGCTGTGTATTCGGGTTGGATTGATGACAGCGGAGCCGAAGGGCTGAGCGCTATTGGGGCTGCAGGAGTAGCGCTTCTTATAGCGGGCGCTGGCTTACTTCTTCTCAATTTGCTCATTTCCGTAGGCTTGAAAAAGGGCCTACAGGCAGATGATGACCCTTGGGGTGCACTGTCTCCAGAATGGATGTTGCCGTCGCCACCGCCAATAGGTGAAGCAGATGACTTGCCGATGCTCACTTCGGGCACCCCTCTACTCGATTCCACTGAATCCGAAGAAGTAACTGCCTGATGTCAGATACCACCCCCGCTCTTACCACCCCGGCCCTTGCATCGGGACGACCTCAAAGACCTAGAACCCAACTTGTAGCAACTGGGTTTGCCTGTGCCGCGATCTCAATGATGATGGCAGGGGCGCTTGGCTTCTATATGGCTCGGCGCCATGCCTCAGGCCCCCACCCGGGTTCTGATTGGCTCGATGGTTTAGCTGTGCCAAACCCCCAATTCGATTATGCACTGCTAACCCTTGGGGCATCGATGATTACCGCCCACTGGGCGCTATGGGCTAGTAGGCGCCAAGATACGGCACATGCCTGGACGGCCATTGCCACGACTCTTCTTTTGGGGCTTGGGTTTGTAAATATGGTGATGTATAGCCTTAACCGTATGGGAGTAGAGATAGGCGCCGGCGAATATCAAAACCTTGCGTTTGCGACTACTGGTCTTGCGTTGGCCGTTGTTGTTGTAGGACTCCTTTATCTTGGGCTAATGGGGCTTCGGTCTCTAGGCGGCAGCGTCGGGCAGCAAGGGAGTACAGCCTTTGGAGCCGCTGTCTTCTTTTGGGATTTCGCGGCTCTTGTATGGACTGTGACATGGTTCACGGTTTACGTGGTGAAGTAGGGGACTGATGCTCGGAATTGCAAGCAGATACTTTGCTGGACGCGTAACACTTGCCATTGCGGCAGCAGTCGCGCTTGGGCTAGTTACGGGTATGGATGGCGATGGCCATATCGTCTTTTTTGGCACAATAGTGCTGGGCACGGCCGCCGCAGCTTTCGCGCTTCTGGCAGGTTTGGCTTTGTCGATTGGTGATGGCGACTCGATAGATAGAGAGCGTGCACACAGCCATCCGGCAGTTCCTGCTTGGTGGCCGGTGATGGGTGCTATCGGCCTCGGCATATTGATGGTGGGGCTGGTTGTCGATGGTTTTATTGCCATTCTCGGCATAGCGACCCTGCTCGTTTCAGCGGTCGAATGGACGTTTAGTTCATGGTCGGAACATTTGTCGAAGGACCAGGAAGCTAATGCTGTCGAACGGAAGCGGATTCTAGCCCCCTTTGAAATACCGCTCTACGGGGCTCTTTCAATCGCCCTTCCCGTTGTGTTGGTTTCTCGAATTTTCTTGGCTTCGAGCAAGAATGGAGCCAGTTGGTTCGCAATAATCGCGTCCAGTTTGGTACTGGCATTCGCGTTCGTTTTGTATGCGAAGCCGGACCTCCGTAAAGCTGTCGTGGCATCAGTGTTAGTGCTAGGCGGCTTGGCCCTGATAGTTGGGGGCATTGCCGCTACCGCTCGCGGCGAGCGTGATTTTCACCACCATGACGAAGATCACCACGGCGAAGAAGACCATGGTGAGGAAAGCCATTCGAGCGACGAGCACTCTGCTCCAGACCATCGCCTCCCGGTAGTTATCAAATGAGTCCAAGAATCCCCATATCAACCGAGGTCAAAAGCCTAGAAATGACCAAATCCCAGTCTGTTATGAGTCGACTGCTCCGACTACTCCCCCTTTTGTTGGGATCAATGTTAATTGCCTCATGCGCTAGTGGGCGAATTGACCCCACGGATCCAGTCGGAGACAATGCGAAACAAATTGACGGGATAATGCGGTTATCGGGTTACATGGCCGCCGCTGTCGGCTTATTTGTAGCTGGCGCAGTCATAACGGCGATTGTTAAGTTCCGTGAACGACCTACTGATGATCCCAATGAACTCCCTAAACAAATCCATGGGAACCGAAAAGCTGAACTGACATGGACACTAATCCCGGTGTTTATGTTGGTGTTCCTCGCAATCGTAACTATCCCTACCGTTTTTGATCTGAGCAGTAAAAGCGATGGAAGAACAATCAAAGTTGAAGGCCAACAGTGGTGGTGGCAGTTCAGCTATGACGTAGACGAAGATGGAGTTTCAGACATCGTCACGGCTAACGAGATAGTCATACCAGTAGGCGAAGAAATCAATCTAGATATCCGCTCAAATGACGTCATCCACTCATTCTGGATTCCACAACTCAATGGAAAGCGGGACGCCGTCCCCGGGCGGGTGCATTCTTGGCGCATTAGCTCACCTGTGCCAGGCATCTTCTATGGCGAGTGCACAGAATTTTGCGGGCTAAGTCACGCCAATATGCAAATGCGTGCAGTGGTACTCACCGACGAGGATTATGACGAATGGGTCCGAGAGCAATTAACGCCAGCCAACATTCCAGCAGCTGCCGCAGCTAAAAGCGGCTACGACTTGTTCGGTAGACATTGCGTCAGCTGTCACGTGATCAATGGTGTCTATGAGTCAGCAGCTGATGGGAACGCTAACTTGACTTCGGGATATGCACCCAATCTGACTCATTTGATGACCAGAACCTCATTTGGCGGAGCAATTTTTGAACTATACGAAGAAGACGGCTCCGTCAATATTGCTGACCTTAAAGAATGGATTCGTAATGCCCCTGGCCAGAAACCTTCTCGTCCCGAAAATCGCCAGGGAATGATTTCTTTTGCCGAGACACTTTCAGACAAAGAGCTCGACGACCTTGTTACCTATCTAATGACCCTCGGTGGACCCCCACCGTTAATGCCAAGTTGACCCGCACGCAGCGGCTTTCAGGAGATCGATCCCTATGGCCATAACCGAGGAACGCCCAGAAATCCTCGAACTTGAATCTGGAGATACCAGTACGTCGACCGGCGCGTTCGCGCGCCCCACTAACGCCAGTGGCTGGCGGGCATGGGTCTTCACAGTCGACCATAAAAAAATCGGCATTATGTATGGTGCTGTCGCCATGTTCTGGTTTCTGTGGGGAGGCGTCGAAGCCCTTCTCATAAGGGCCCAGCTATTTACGCCTGATGGCACGGTCCTTACAGCTGAGCAGTACAACCAAATTTTCACAATGCACGGAACAACCATGGTTTTCCTTGTGATTATGCCGTTAGCGGCTGCGTTTGCTAATTACATCGTCCCGTTACAAATCGGGGCCCGCGATGTTGCTTTCCCGAGGATGAACGCCTTGGGACTTTGGATCTTCGTATTTGCTGGTATTTTCCTGAACCTCAGTTGGTTCCTTGGCGGTGGCCCCGACGGTGGATGGTTCGCCTACGCCCCCAACACTGGAGTTACGTACAGTCCAGGCGCTGGTATGGATTTCTATGCTCTTGGGCTTCAAATAGCGGGTATAGCTTCGCTGGTAGGGGCAATAAACCTCATCGTCACAGTTCTTAATATGCGAGCTCCTGGGATGACGCTGCTGCGTATGCCTGTCTTCACGTGGATGATCTTTGTGGTTCAGCTGCTACTTTTGTTTGCTTTGCCTGTCATCACGGTTGCTTTGATCCTGCTGAGCTTTGACCGAACGTTCGACGCGAATTTTTTCAACGTAGCGATGGGTGCCGACCCGCTCCTCTGGCAGCATCTCTTCTGGATCTTCGGCCACCCAGAGGTCTACATCCTCATTTTGCCTTCATTCGGTATTGTGTCTGAAACTTTGCCGGTCTTTTCTCGCAAGCCGCTATTTGGTTACTCGGTCATCGTCATATCGGGTGCAGCGATTGGGTTTATGGGTTGGGGGGTATGGGCCCACCATATGTTTGTTTCGGGGCTTGGCCCCGTCGGAGTGGCGGCGTTCTCAGCCACAACTATGTTCATCGCAGTCCCGACTGGTGTGAAGATTCTGAATTGGATCGCAACAATGTGGGGTGGCAACCTCAAATTCACCGTGCCCATGATGTTCTCAATCTCGTTGGTTTCGATGTTCACTATTGGTGGACTTTCCGGCGTAATGCATTCCGTAGCACCTGCAGATACACAACAAACTGACACCTACTTCATCGTCGCCCACTTCCATTACGTATTGTTTGGCGGCGCATTGATGGGCCTCTTTGCTGGGATGTACTACTGGTGGCCAAAGGCGTTTGGCTACAAACTCAATGAGTCTCTGGGGAAGTGGCATTTCTGGATTTTGCTTGTGGGCTTTAATATGACCTTTGGTCCAATGCATATAGTCGGGCTTCAAGGGATGGCGCGTCGACACAGTCGGTACGGGCCCGAAGACGGCTTTGACTTTTGGAACGCTGTTGTGACAATTGGCGCTTTTGTGATCCTTATCGGGATGATTGTTTTCGCTGTGAACATTGTCCGGACTTGGCTCGGTTATAAAGCTGGGACAGTTCCACAAGAGCCAGCGGACCCCTGGGATGGCCGAACCATCGAGTGGGCGATCCCTTGCCCCACCCCAGAACATAATTTCGACTATGTACCAGTGATTACTGACGTTGACGACTTTTGGCATAAAAAGTATCAGCCAGATGAGAATGGCAAACTTCGCAAGGTGGCGGATGGAAATGAGATTGCACAAAAAGGCGATCAAAACCCACATCTTCCGTCGCCCTCTTACTGGCCGATCGTGCTGGCTTCGGCGCTTCCACTAATTGCCCTTGGGTTGATATACAACCTCTGGATCTCCGGTATTGGTCTTTTACTCTTGCTTGGCGCAATGTATGGGTGGAGCTTGGAGCCGGCTACCGACCCCGATGCTGGGCATGGTGATCACGCTGACGAGCATGGGCCCGATGACGATGACTCACCGGGCGATGAAGCCTCTGAAATAACTGAGGAGGCCCCTGTTGTCTGAAACTACCCATGACTCAGATGCCCAGATCGCTTACGGCCGCACAGAGTGGGATGACTATCATCACTTGCCGACGAATACAGGCCTTACCAACGAGAAAGTCACCATGTGGGCCTTCTTGGGCTCGGACTGCCTGCTTTTCGGTGCGTTAATATCGACTTATCTGCTGCTGCGGAACCGTGTTGGCCCGTCTACCACTGGCCCAACGGCGGCAGATCTTTTTGATATTCCATTTACTTCGGTAAGTTCGTTTGTGCTTCTAATGAGTTCGCTGACGATGGTGCTTGCCGTTACCTCGATACAACGAGCTGAGATGGAGCGCTGCAAGCTGTGGTTGTTAACCACAGCTGGCCTTGGGTCTATCTTTATTGCTGGCCAAGTTTACGAATTCACCAGTTTTTACCGCGAAGGTTTGGGTTTTACCACCAATATTTCATCCTCTGCGTTCTTTACTCTCACAGGCTTCCATGGTGTTCACGTATCACTTGGGATTGTGATGCTCGTCACTATGTGGGCTTTGGTTTCTGGAGGCCAATTGGGCCCAGAGCGAGCAGAAACTATTGAGATAATAGGCTTGTATTGGCACTTTGTTGACATCGTGTGGATTGTTATCTTCGCGGTTGTTTACCTGATCCCATAGGACTAATGGTCACATGAATACAGTTGCCGTTTCGGAAGAAGAAACACACGATGAACATCAAGACCATGGATTAAGTGACGTCGGTTATATCAAGATTGCATTACTTCTCGCCGTACTTACAGCGGTCGAGGTAGCGACTTACTTCTGGGATTTCGGCGTTTTAGAAGTCCCTTCGCTTTTAATTTTGATGGTCGTCAAATTTCAAATAGTCGTCTCGTATTTCATGCACCTCAAGTTCGACAGCAAGGTTTTCACATACATATTTGTCACCGGTGTAATCCTCGCGATGGTTGTGTTTGCAGCGATGGGAACTTCGATGGTGTTCTGGCAGAACCCCTCCGGGTGCGATCTGAGCGCTTATTGTTAACGGATCTGGCAACTCTTCGTAATATTTGATTTCTGTAGAGCCTGATACCCCGCTACCTTCAATTGTTGTGATCGACCTTCGACGGCTAAGAGACGAAACTGCTTATAGAGCTGGAGCAGAAAAGAAGGGCGCAGATCCTTCGCTTATTGAAGCAACTTTGGCTGCTGATGAACGGCGGCGAGCAGCTATGCATGCTGCCGAAGAGGCTCGAGCTGCCCAAAACCTTGCTTCCAAAGAGATTGGTCGAGCGAATCCAGATGAGCGCGAATCAAAAATTGCTGAAGCCGCCAGAATAAAGACTGAACTCGAAAAGCTAGAGGCAACAGAAGCAGAATCGACGGAAGAAGTTGACGAGCTAGCGCTTCAGATTCCGAACCCGGCTCATGAATCAGTGCCGGTTGGTGGCGAAAATGATTTCATTACCGAAAAAGAAGTCGGTGAGCAGACACCAGCTCGAAACTACGACCACGCTGAGTTAGGCGAATTGCTTGGTCTGGTTGATAGCGAAAGGGCCGTCAGAAATAGTGGCAGTAGATTTGCGTACCTGATGGGGCCCGCCGTGCGTCTCGAATTCGCGTTAGTCCAATTCACCTACGACATTCTCGAAAAACACGACTTTATTCCGGTTGTGCCTCCAGTTCTAGTTCGCGAAGAAATGATGATCGACGCTGGGTTCTTCCCTACTGACCGGCATCAGGTATATGAGATAGACGGCGATGATCTATTTCTGATTGGAACCTCCGAAGTGGCGTTAGCTGGTTTACATCGGGGCGAGCACGTCGACCGAGAATCGCTACCTGTGCGGTACGCAGGGTTTTCCTCATGCTTCCGACGAGAGGCAGGGACATATGGCAAAGACACGAGAGGTATTTTTCGGGTTCATCAGTTCGACAAAGTGGAAATGTTTACATTCTGTGATCCTGATGTCAGTTGGGACGAATTAGAAACCCTTCGATCCTTGCAGGAAGAAATCGTGTCTTCGCTCGAGCTGCCGTATCGAGTAATTAATGTTGCTTCTGGAGATTTAGGGGCAGCTGCGGCCAAGAAGTATGACCTAGAAGTATGGCTTCCATCAGAAGGTGCGTACCGTGAAGTGACTTCTTGTTCTAACTACACCGACTACTCGGCACGAAGGATGCGGAGCCGATATAGAGATAGCGAAGGAACAGGATTGCTACATACCTTGAATGGAACTGCGTGCGCAATTTCTCGAACCTTGGTCTTCCTTATGGAGAATGGCCAACAGAGTGACGGTTCGATTGCGATCCCTGAGGCCCTTCAGCCTTACGTGGGATTCGACTCAATTGCTGGCCCCGATCATTCATAAGCTCCAATGAACTCCTAGCCAAGCGGCAGCAACTCCAGTGACTAATGTTCCGGCGAGATAAAAAGCACCTCGAGCTTTTGACAAAGCACTCAGGGAGTGGACTTCTTGGGCGAGGCCTGAAACGGTAGTCATAGCGCCGATTCCTGCAGTACCAAGGACAGGTGCGATTGGGCCGTCAAGACCTGAAATAAGACCAAGCCCAAAAGCACCAGATAGGTTGAGGATCAACGTCCCTAACTTTCCCCACCGGGCACAAGCCTTCCATCGGGTGAACGCACCTATCCCTGCAAACGCTGCAAATAAGACCGCTGTCATCGCGTGTCTCCAAATGAACGGCCTAGGTCGAAGCTAACTCCACAGCTAATCAAAGTTGCCGAACCCCAAAGAAAGACGAAAGCCCAGCGTTGTTCTTCTAACCCGGAACCGAGTAGCACTGCCAAACCCGCGAAGCTAGTTAATGATCCGCACAAGCCAACTGTCAGCCATGTTTGATCCCAATTTGACTGATTGGAACTCGAGGCCCAGCCAATGAGAGCGCAACCAATGATATTTGCCGCCAGTAAACCGCATGAGTCGCCGATTAAGGAACTGAAGGCCCAACGCGAGGCGGCTCCTGTGACCGCAGCAAGCCCTACTGCGGTCGCGGATCGTATTGCCATGGCATAGTGCCTAGTAGAGAAGTGGAGTTCAAACTGTGATGCCGGAATTAAACTCATTACAACAGATACGAGATCTCTTGATGACTGAGGGGTTGTCCAAATCTGAAGTACCAGACGATCCCATGGATCTCTTGAATTTGTGGCTGAGATATGCGCGTGAGCTTGGCTTCTACAACGCAAACGCGATGACAATATCAACTGTCAACAAACGAATGGAACCATCTTCTCGAAACGTCCTGCTTCGAGGCCAAGTAGATGGTGGCTTGATCTTTTACACAAATTACGAGAGCGCGAAAGGATCAGATTTAGGTCATAACAACAAGGCGGCAGCTCTACTTGGCTGGTTGGAATTGGAGCGACAGGTGCGGATTACTGGCTACGTCGAGGAAACAAGCGCGGAAGTAAGTGATGAATACTTTTTGTCTCGGGAACGAGGTTCCCAAATTTCGGCAGCTGTTTCGAAACAGAGCCGCCCAGTTAAAAACCGAGCTGAGCTAGAAGGGGCATGGGACGAGCTCAACGAAAAATTGGGCGATCGGTTGCCTGAACGTCCTAGCCATTGGGGGGGTTACATACTTTTTGTAGAGTCAATTGAATTTTGGCAGGGGCGCCATTACCGGCTTCACGACCGGCTGCAATATCGGAAGACCGATAATGAGTGGAACGTTAGCCGGTTAGCTCCCTAAGGCTTAAGAGCTTTCATAGCGAGCTGACCAGTCTCTAGCGGCAGTTGCTAAGCCGTTGATCAATGCTTCATGATGAGGTACTCGTCCTGGACCTTTGAATCCAGTCCACAGTGGGCTCTTGCCTCGAATACGAGGAGGAAGCTCGACTTGGACGCCACCACCACGAGTTAGGTTGACAGGATTCTTCGCGTGTTGCCCGCGTAGCCCTATAGGCATGGCCGAAAGATCGTGGACTATCTCGTACTGAGGTAAATAACCGATTAAGCGGCAAGCGACAAACTCTGCCAAATCCCTATTTTG
>MDTB01046664.1_pt1 | contig 20492 bp, 22 predicted proteins | sample 811161 | NCBI WGS metagenome assembly MDTB01 (sample SAMN05326650, study PRJNA326480) | marine metagenome | isolation source: seawater | place: Mediterranean Sea | collected 2009
AGCAAACTTGCTCACTAACGCTGGTGCAAGTAGAGTGGTTACAGTTGATTTGCATGCTGGTCAAATTCAAGGTTTTTTTGACATGCCAGTAGATAATTTATTTACAACACCTTTATTTGCTAAATACATAAAAAAAAGATTTAAAAATAAAAAATTAATTTGTGTATCTCCGGATGTTGGTGGAGTTCAAAGAACTAGAGGCTTAGCAACAAGAATAAAAGCTGAGTTGGCAATTATAGATAAAAGAAGACCAAAACCTGGACAATCAAAAGTAATGAATATAATTGGAAATGTGAAAGGTAAAACATGTATCATTGTCGACGATATAATAGATAGTGGAGGTACAATAGTTAATGCGGTGGATGCTCTAAAAAAAGAAGGGGCAGTAGAAGTTTATGTGTTTATAACTCATGCAGTTTTAAGTGGTGAAGCAATATCAAAAATTAAAAAATCTAAAATAAAAAAACTAATAATTACAGATACAATTGATAATTCAAAAAAAATAAAAAATAACAATAAAATAGAGGTATTATCTATTTCACCATTGATGGCAGAAGCTATAAAAAGAATTTCTAACTCAACTTCAGTCTCAGATTTATTCAATTAAGACTTGTTTTATTATCAAAGATGAGTTAAATAGCACATCCAACAAATGTAAATAAATGAGTAACTTAAAAGCTATAAAAAGAGATAATAATTCCAAAGGTTCTACTAATAAGCTTAGGACTGCAGGATCTATACCTGCAATTTTATATGGAGGTAAAAATCCAAATCAAAATATAGCTGTTGAAAAAAAAATATTTCAAAGCATAATTAATTCTGAAACTTTCCTATCAAAAGTTCTTGAAATTGATATTGAAGGAAAAAAAGAAAAGGTGTTACCAAGAGAAGTTGCTTATCATGTAGTTTCTGATGAACCAATACATATTGATTTCATGAGAATTGTTCCAGGCAGTAAAATTGTAATTGAAATTCCGGTAAAATTTATTAACCACCCTGACTCTCCTGGTCTTAAAAGAGGAGGAGTGCTTAACATAGTTAGACGTAAAGTTGAATTAAAGTGTCCAGCAGATAAAATTCCAAATGATATAGTTATAGATTTGGCTGGAACTGATATAGGAACAAGTATTAAAATTTCATCTGTTAAACTTGAAAATGATGTCAAGCCTACTATTACAGACAGAGATTTCGTAATAGCTACTGTTGCGGCTCCTACAGTTATTAAAGAACCAGAAAAACCAGCTGAAGGTGAGATAGCTGAAGGTGCTGAGGGAGAAGCTGCACAAACCGCTGAAGGTGCTGAGGGAGCAACGACACCAGCAAAAGATGGAGAGGCACCTAAAAAAGATGATAAAGGAAAAGACTCAGGTGGAGATAAAAAATCTGCTACAGAAAAAAAACCTGCTGAAAAAAAATAATTATTAATATGCTTTTACTAGTCGGACTAGGAAATCCTGGGCCCAACAACACAAACAATCGACACAATATAGGATTTAGAATTATTGATGCAATAAATTTGCACTTTAAACTTTCAAAACAAAAACCAAAGTTTAAAGGTTTGCTTACAACTGGAAATATAGAGACACAAAAAGTTTATGCTATAAAACCTCTTACGTTTATGAATAACTCAGGCACAGCAGTCAAAGAACTGCTAGATTATTTTAAGATAGACGCGAAAGATGTAATCGTTTTTCATGATGATTTAGATATTGATTTCGGAAAGATAAAAGCAAAGTTTGGTGGAAGTAGTGCGGGACATAATGGTATCGAATCTATTGATAAGTTTATTGGTAAAGATTATTCAAGAGTAAGAGTCGGGATTGGTCATCCAAAAGAAAAAAAGAAGGTTAATAATCATGTACTTGAAGATTTTAAAGAAGATGAAGAAGAAAAAATACAAGAAATAACTAAAAGTATTGTTAAATTAATACCAACACTAATTGAAAAAAAAATAGACTTATTCTCTAGTAAAGTTAATCAAAATCTTAATGGGATTTAAATGTGGAATTGTTGGTTTACCGAATGTTGGTAAATCAACTTTATTTAATGCTCTTACTGCTTCTAAAAATGCAGAAGCTGCAAACTTTCCATTTTGTACAATAGATCCAAATATTGGTGTTGTGGATGTAATTGATCAAAGACTAGATGAATTGTCTAAGCTCTCTAATTCAAAAAAAAAAATTTATACAAATATTACTTTTGTTGACATCGCCGGATTAGTAAAAGGAGCATCAAAAGGCGAAGGTCTTGGAAATAAATTTTTATCTCACATTAGAGAAGTAGATGCTATAGTTCATTTAGTAAGATGTTTTGACTCGGAAAAGATAACTCATGTAAATTCAGAAATTAATCCCATAAATGATTTAGATATAATTAATACTGAAATAATGCTTGCAGATATTGATATAATTCAAAAAAAATTAGAAAAAAATAAAAAAAAATTATTATCTCCAAAAGAAACTGAGGTTTTAAAAGAAAAGCTTGACATTTTAAATAAGGGAAATGAAATAACTATTTTGAATGAAGAAGAGAGGAAAATTTTATTTTCTGTAGGACTTTTAAGTATTAAACCTAAGATAATTGTGTGCAATGTTGATGAAGAAAGTTTATCTCAAGGAAATCAATATACTAAAGGTGTAGAGTCAAAATATTCGAATGAAAAAGTTATAAATATTTGTGCTGACATCGAAGATCAAATTATGGGATTAGATAAAGAAGAAAGAGAAACTTTTATGAAAGATATAGGTCTTAATAAAACAGGTCTTAATAAGTTAATTAGAAAAGGTTATGAGCTTTTAGATCTTGATACTTTCTTTACATCGGGACCAGAAGAAAGTCGTGCGTGGACAATTAAAAAAAATACACTCGCACCTAAAGCAGCTAGTGTAATTCATACAGACTTTGAAAAAAATTTTATTAGAGCAGAAGCTGTTTCATGTGAGGATTTTATAAAATTTGGAAGTGCTGAAAAATGTAAAGAAAATGGAAAGCTTAGAATTGAAGGCAAAGACTATATGGTAAAAGATGGTGACGTTTTATATTTCAGAGTCAACCCTTGACCAAATACGTCTCATGCTTAGGTAAACTAGTACAGTAAGAAGAATTAAATAAACCATAACTTTAACTCCAGTTTTGTGTCTCTCCTCGAGTTCTGGCTCAGCTGCCCAAGATAAGAATGTTGTAACATCTTTTGCCATTTGCTCTACAGTTGCTTCAGTTCCATCTGAATATTCAATTATATCTTCCATTAAGGGATTGGACATCTTAATTTTTTGTCCACTCATATATTTATTGTAGTAAACTCCCTCTTCTAACTCAAACCCTTCTGGAGTTTCCTCATAGCCATTTAAAACAGAATAAATATAATTAGCTCCTCCAGGTCTTGCTTTTACCAAAACTGACATATCTGGAGGATAAGCGCCACCATTAGCTGCCATTGATGCCTTAACATTGGGGTAAGGACTTACAAATTTATCAGATGGTCTTCCAGGCCTAATAAACATTTCTCCATCATTGTTTGGTCCGTCTTCAACGTCGAAACTTGCTGCGATTGCTTTTACCTCTTCAATTGTAAACTCTGGACCTCCTTCCTCTCCTAAATTTCTATAACTTAAATACTGCATAGAATGGCAAGATGAGCAAACTTCTTTGTAAACTTGAAAACCTCTTTGAAGAGAGTCTCTCTCAAATTTTCCCGTTAAACCTTTGAAACTCCAATCTACTTTGATAGGTTTTACATCCTCTGCGCTTAGGGCATAACTAGAGATAAATAAGCTTATAATTATTGTAATAATTCTTTTATATATTTTCATCATTTTTTTTAGCCATTGATAGCTCTGCTGAACCAGTCATCACAGGCTCGGAGATGCTTAAAGGAATAGGATCAGTTTTTTCAATATAGCCCACAACTGGCATGACTACTAAAAAATGTAAAAAATAATAAATTGTTCCGACTCTTGCTAAAATTAAATAAATTCCCTCTGCAGGCATTGCTCCTATGTAGCCAAGCATTAAAACATCTATGATAAAAATCCAAAAGAATTGTCTATAAATTGGTCTATATACTGCAGATCTAACTTTTGAAGTATCTAACCATGGTAATACAAAGAGAATAAGAATTGCTCCGAACATCAAAATTACTCCCCCTAATTTATCTGGAACCGATCTCAAGATTGCATAAAATGGTAGTAAATACCATTCTGGAACTATATGAGCTGGAGTAACCATTGGATTTGCTTGAATGTAATTATCCGAATGACCTAAAATATTTGGGGCAAAAAATACAAAACCTGCAAAAATAATCATAAACATTAACAAAGCAAACGCATCCTTTATAGTAATGTAAGGATGAAAAGGAACTGTATCTTTTGAAGGTTTCTTTATATCGATTCCTACGGGATTATTATTACCGGGTATATGTAAAGCCCAAATATGTAATACTACTAATCCTAAAATTAAAAAAGGTATTAAATAATGTAAACTAAAAAACCTATTTAGTGTTGGGTTATCAACTGAGTATGCTCCCCACAACCAAGTAGTGATACTTTCACCTACAAGAGGAATTGCGCTAAATAAATTTGTAATAACAGTTGCTCCCCAAAAACTCATTTGGCCCCACGGTAAAACATATCCCATAAAGGCTGCTGCCATCATTAATAAATAAATAGCTAAGCCGATAATCCAAATTAGCTCCCTTGGAGATTTATAGGACCCATAAAAAAGAGATCTAAATATATGAATATAAACTGCGAGAAAAAACATAGAAGCTCCATTACTGTGTATGTATCTTATTAACCAACCAAAATTTACATTTCTCATAATATGTTCAACACTTTCAAAAGCTAAATCAGCATGAGCTACATAATGCATAGCTAGAACTATTCCTGTTATTATTTGAGTTAATAAACAGAATGTTAAAATTCCTCCGAAAGTCCACCAGTAATTTAAATTTTTAGGTGTAGGATAATCAGTTAAATGAGATGCAAGGGAAAGTAAAGGTAGCCTATCGTTAAACCACTTTCCGGCTTTTGATTTAGGTACATACTCGTGATCGCTCATAATTTTTTCTATCCAATCTTTATTATATTGTTTTCAACAAACTCATATTTAGGTATTTCCATATTTTTTGGTGCCGGTCCTTTTCTAATTCTTCCGGAGACATCATAATGAGAACCGTGGCAAGGACAAAACCAACCATTATAATCTCCTTTGTCTTTTAATGGCACACATCCTAAATGAGTACAAACTCCAAGCATGACTAACCATTCCTCTTTACCAGTTTTTACTCTATCTTCATCTGTTTGCGGATCTGGCAGTTCTGTCAATGATACCGCTCTAGCCTCTGCGATCTCTTCTTGTGTTCTTCTTTTTAAAAAAACTGGTTTGCCTCTCCATAAAACAGTTATAGATTTTCCAGGCTCAACTTGGCTCACATCCACTTCCGTTGTTGCAAGAGCTTGTTGCGCCTTGTCAGGATTCATTTGATGAATCAAGGGCCAAACAACTGCACCTAACCCTACTGCCCCTACTGTATAGCTGGCTGTATATAAAAAGTCTCTTCTATTTGTTTTTTTTTGTTCAGCATCCATATATGATATTTATAATGTAAAATAATAAATAAAACTAAATTAAATTATTTTCTAGGGTCAGAATGACACATAAATAAACTAGCAATGATAAGTATAGCACTTTATAAACCCGATATTCCTCAAAATACTGCAGCTATTCTTAGGCTTTGCGCCTGTTTTAATATGAAAGTGCACATTATAGAGCCATGCGGCTTCAATCTTGAAGATATTAGATTTAAAAGAGTAGTGATGGATTATGCTGATAATATTAAGATTATAAGATACCAAGATTTTAGAGATTTTGAGAAAAAAAACTCTAAATATAGAATAGTTTTAATGACCACTAAAGCTAAAAAAATTTATAATAAATTTAAATATAAAAAAAATGATATTTTGTTGTTTGGGCGAGAAAGCGCTGGGGTACCAAAAGAAATTCATGGTATGGTAAACCTTAAATTGAAAATACCTATTAATACAAAGACAAGATCTTTAAATATTACTGTTGCAGCCGCAATTGTTTCTTCGGAGGCTTTAAGACAAAATAATTTTTTTAAAATATGAATATAAAACATAAAAAAAAAATTTTAGATAGCTGGTTCTCTTTTTTACAGGCTCAAATTTGTTATCAATTTCAATTATTGGAGAACAACTTTTCTAAAAAAAAAATTAAATTTATAAGACGAGAATGGAATAAGAAAATTAAAAATGAGGGAGGTGGAGTTTCTTTCTTGCTTAAAAATGGAAGTGTATTTGAAAAAGTCGGGGTTAATAAATCAACAGTGTCTGGAAAATTTGAAAAAAAATTTAGATCTAAAATTTTGGGTGCTGAAAAAAATGGAAAATATTGGGCCTCTGGTATTTCAGTAGTTGCCCATATGAAAAATCCAAAGATTCCGGCAATACATTTTAACACTAGATTTATCGTGACCTCTAAAGAGTGGTTTGGTGGAGGCATTGATGTAACACCTAGCTTTAAAGATAATAAAGAAAAAAAAATATTCTTTAAAAAACTTAGAGAAGTCTGCAACCATAATAAAAAAGATTATAATAAATACAAAAAATGGTGTGATAATTACTTCTATTTGCCTCACAGAAATCAATCAAGAGGGATTGGTGGAATATTTTTTGATTATGAAACTTCAGAATGGGAAAAAAATTTTAAATTTGTTAGAGAAGTAGGACTGTCTTTTATTGATATATCAAAAGAAATGATTTTAAATAAAATTAAAACTAAATGGACTGAAGAAGATAAACAGATTCAACTTTTAAAAAGAGGTAGATATGTTTAGTTCAATCTTTTGTATGATAGAGGGACTAAATTTGGTTTAAATTCAGGTGGTGACGCTGAATCAATTTTAATGTCATTACCTCCAGTAGCAAAATGGAAATAACCTATGGATAAAGAACCTATAACAGTTGTTGGGCTTAAAAAATTAAAACTAGAATTAGAAAATTTAAAAAACATCGAACGACCCAAAGTTGTAGCTGCAATAGCCGAGGCAAGGTCGCATGGAGATTTAAAAGAAAATGCAGAGTATCATGCCGCTAAAGAACAACAGTCAAAACTTGAAGGAAGAGTTGTTGCTATAAATGATCTTATAGCAAGAGCAAATGTGATTGATGTAACAAAAATAGAAAACGAAGGTAAAGTAATATTTGGTGCAACAGTTACTGTTACTGATCTAGAGGTAGGAAAAAAAATTAAATATAAACTTGTTGGTAAAGATGAAGCGGATATATCAAAAAATTTAATTTTTTTTAGAAGTCCGATTGGTAAATCTTTAATCGGTAAAAATAAAGATGATATGGTTACCGTAAATACTCCTTCTGGTGAAAAAAATTTTGAAGTTCTTAAGGTAGAATATATTTAGTTAAGAATTAGTTTTAGAAATTATGGTATCAATATCTTCTTCAGAAATTGTAAAATTATTATTAATCCACTTTTCTTCTAAATCTTTAAGAACTAATCCTAGTTTTTTTCCTTCGACTAAACCTTTGTTTATGAGATACTTTCCATCGAATGGAAATTTTGGCAATAACGTGTTTTCAATCTCTAGATTATTTTTTAAATAATCATCCAATTTGTATTTTTTATTAATAAATAATAATAAAAGATTTATTTTTTTAATATTTGTTTTACCAAATTTATAAATATTTTTTTGCATATTAGTTTTAAAAAAGTGTTTATCATTATTATGCTTGAAATATAAATTTCTTAACAATTCAAGTTTTTCTTTCATCTGATTAGAAGTTTTATATTTATGACAAAAATATTGATGATTATCTGTTTCATCAATTAATAAAATTCCTAAAATTATATCTTTGGTAAATTCTACGTTATGATTGATTAATTTATATTTATTGAGCCTATCTATGTGTTTAAATTCAGGAAAAATTAATAAAAAAATTTTTTTCAAATCTTTATTCTCTTCAATTTCAAAAAAATTGTTCAAAGATAAAATTTTAAAGAGTTCATTTAAAATTCTCTCTTTAGAAAGATTTTTTATTCCATTTATACTTAATTTGATGGCTTTAACGGTTGATTGGTCTAGGTCGCTTTTATACTCCAGAGAAAATCTCACGTATCTAATTATTCTCAAATAATCTTCCTCTATTCTTTTTATCGGATCACCAATAAATTTAACAATATTATTATTTAGATCTTTTAAACCAAATTGAGGATCATAAATTTTTCCATCCTTATTTAAATAAATTGCATTAATCGTAAAATCTCTTCTATTAGAATCTTGTTGCCAGTTATCAGTAAATTCTACTTCAGCATGTCTCCCATCAGTTTCTAAATCTTTTCTTAATGTGGTGATTTCATATTTATCTTCTCCATTAATTAAAGTAATCGACCCGTGAAGCAACCCTGTTTCGATTAAGTTAAAATTAGTGTTATGAAACTTTTTTTTAAGTTCTTCAGGTGTTAAAATTGTAGCTATATCAATATCATCTATATCTTTATCTGTTATAAATCTTCTTACAGCGCCACCTACAAACATAGCAACCCTTTTATGTTCCTGATTTTTTTCCAATAAATTAAATAACTCTTTAATTTTCTTTTGCTTGTAAAAAGGAAAAAACTTTTTTTTTATTTTAAAAAAGATGTTTGAATTTAAAGATAATTTTTTCATTAGTTTGGCTGGGGCACTAGGATTCGAACCTAGGATGGTGGTATCAAAAACCACTGCCTTACCGCTTGGCTATGCCCCAATATTAAATTTGATATATCATAAATTTATAAAATTAAATAGTTTTTGTAATTTTACTCCAATACCTGGGGTATTTTATTTTAATTCTATTTAACGCAAGTTTTGCTACTTTTTTACTTTTAAAAAGTCCAAAGCATACAGAGCCTGAGCCAGTCATTCTAGATAAATAGCAACCTTCTTGAGATTTGATAAAATTTATAATTTTTTTAATTTTTTCATGTTTTGTTTCTACTATTTTTTGAAGATCATTTTTTTCCTCATTTATAAGTTTAAAAAATTTGTCTTCGTTTTTAATTCGTGAGAAATCAATCTTATTATTGGCTCTGAATTTTTTTACTCTTAAGTAAATATCTTTTGTAGAGCATTTTATATTTGGAAAAACTAGAACAAAATTTAACTTATATTTCTTTTTTAATTTTGTGACATTTTTTAGATTTTTTTGAAAAGATTGATTTTGTAAAAAAAGTCTAAAATCAGAGCCTATTTTTTTTTCAAATAGACTTATCAATTTTTTGCCAGGGGTTCTTTTAAGAAAATGTTTCACTAAAAAAGCTGAATTACTTGTTCCACCACCCAGTCCAGAAAAAACTGGAATATTTTTTTGAACAATTACTTTGTAGCTTCTATTAATTATTTTTAGTTCTTTTAATAATTTAAGTGTATTGATTACCGAGTTATTTTTTTTTTTGATATTTTTACTAAAAATTCCTTTAAAAACTACACTATCTTTTAAATTATTAATTTTTTTAATATTTATAATATCAAATAAATCAACAAGAAAAACATTGGATTGAATATCATGAAGTCCTGAGGAAAGTTTCTTTACAATTCTTAACGATAAATTTATTTTTGAATAAGATTTAATTTGCATTATAAATTAATTCTGAGTCCATTAATTAATTTATTTTTAATTTCAGTTTTTAATTGATTTTCAGTATCTTCTAAATTTAAAACATAATTCCAATAATATCTAGCTTGTATTTTTCTACCTCGCATCCATAGAGAGTCACCGTAGTGGTCATTTACTATTGGGTCTGAAGGCATCAGTATTACTGCCTGCTGTAAATATTCTTCAGCTTGAATATATTTTTTAAGTTTAAATAATGCCCAGCCCAAAGAGTCAATTATATATCCGTCATTCTTTCTTAAGGTGTTAGCTTTTTTCAGCATTTCCAGTGATTGCTCTATTTTAATACCTTTTTCAATCCAGCTATACGCTAAATAATTTATAACATAAGGCTGGTTAGGAGAAATACTAAGAGAACTTAAAAAATCTTTTTCAGCTTTTTCCCAATTACCAGTTCTTTCAAAAGCTATGCCTCTACCATCTGTTGCTGCTGCAAAAAGATTATGATCTTTAGAAATTAAATTCAAAACTTGTGTATAATACTTTATTGACTCCTCATATTTTTCATTATTTTTTAAGAATAAAGCATAATCAAATATTTCATAAATGCTGGGTTCAGTAATTTTATTAAATGCATTGTATAGAAAAACTAGTGATTCTTTTTTTTTCTTCTGCTCTTTTAAAATTGAAGAGATCTGCTTAGCAGCATACCAATTGTAAATATTTCCTTTAGATTTTATTTTAAGATAAATATTTTTAGTCTTTTCTAAATTATTGGTTAAATGAAAATTTTCCGCATACAAAATATCATAAGAGGTAAAATTTGGATTTAAATATCTCGCTATATTTAAATAAAAATTTGAGATCGAGGGAATAGATTGATTAGAGAGTGCATTAGATACAATATAAAAAATCTCAGCAAGGTTGTGTGAAATATTTCTACAATCAAAATTATCTTTAAAATTATTCTTTTTTTTTGAGCTAAAATCCAATTTAAGTTGTCTTAAAAGTAGATTTCTTGGATAATTATTTAGTGTTCTATCAATAACTTTAATTGCATAATCTTTTTTACTCACCGAGTTCAGGTATTTTGCGTAAAAGAAATTGTATCTTGAAAAATCTATAGATTTATTAGATATAAGATTTTCAAAAGTAGATTGGGTTTCACTATTGTTGTAGTAGCAATTCAAAAAAGCATTTTGAATATATTTAATATTTTTAAAATTAGTGTCTAAAAAATTAAATTTTTCTTTTGCACTATTTATATCTAAGTTTTCTACATCCACCCAATTAAGTAGTGATTGGGATATTAAATTTTGTAATGGATTTTTTCTTCCTCTTTCATATAATTTATTAAAGTATTTTTTTGCTAATTTATTTTGTTTATTTTTTAAATAATAAATACCTATTATCAAATCGCTTTCGTAGCTATCCAAATTCTTTTTTTCTAATTTTTTTGAGTATTTGTAACCTTCGTTAAATTTATTTAAATTAATTAGTGAATAAATGTATGCTTTTGAAAATGTATAATGAGACTCCTCGAGTCCATCTAGGCGTTTTAAAAAATTATACGAATTCACATATTCATTATCGCTTAGAGACAATATTCCTGAAAAATAATCAGAAACATCGCTACCTTTATGAAATTTTTCTAAATTTTTTGCATGTGTGCTAGAAATAGTAATGATGAAAAATAATAATTGTAATATAACTTTATAATAAAATTTAAACATAACTTTTGATGACAAAGAAAATAAATACCAAATTAATTAAGTTAATTAAATACTATAGTCTAATTAACCACAATTTAATTTATAATAATCATGCTATTAATAGGTATAAAAAGGATGGAATTTATTCAAGAGGCAATCTAGGCGAAAATCTCAAAAAATTAAAAACAGCAATTTCGAATATCAAAAATTGCGATTTGAAAAAAAATTCTACAAATCTAGTTTTCGCTGATGGAAATCCTAAAGCCAAGATTATGATTGTAGGAGAGGGTCCGGGTGATAACGAGGATAAGGAAGGTTTCCCATTTGTAGGTAGAGCTGGTCAACTTTTGGATAATATGCTTAAAGCAATATCACTGGATAGAAAAAATGTGTATATAACTAATGTAGTCAACTTTCGTCCTCCTGAAAATAGAAAGCCGACTGAAGCTGAAATTTCAAAATATCTTCCTTATTTAAAAAAACATATTGAAATAATTAGCCCTAAAATATTAATTTTGTTGGGAAGCACAGCCCTTAGTTCTATAATCGGAGACGATGTTGTAATTTCTAAAGCAAGAGGAAAGTGGATAAATAAAAAAGTTGGTAATATAAATACTAATATTATTGTATCTTTTCACCCTGCGTTTTTAATACGTCAACCAGATCAAAAAAAAATGGCGTGGATGGACCTAAAAATGATAAAAAAAAAAAATAAGTGATTTAAATATAAAAATTGAAAAATAAAGTATTAACAGCAGGTGTCGATGAGGTAGGAAGAGGATGTATAGCAGGTCCTGTAGTTTCCGCTGCCGTGATATTAAAAGATAAAATAGAATTACAATTATTAAAAGATTCAAAAAAAATTAGCTTTAAAAAGAGAATAGAAATAGCAGAACACATTAAACTAAATTCCTATTTTGCTGTAGGTATAGCCTCAGTCGATGAAATTCTAAATTTGAATATTCTACAAGCTTCATTACTTTCAATGAAAAGAGCTATTGAAAATTTACAAGTAAAACCTGAGCTTATTTTAATAGATGGTATTTTTGCACCTAAAGGAGTAAAAAATCATAAAACCATTATTAATGGTGATGAAAAAGTAAAGTGTATTAGTGCTGCGTCTATAATAGCAAAAACATATAGGGATTTGCTAATGATAAAGCTATCAGAAAAATTTAATAATTATGCTTGGGAAAGAAATTTTGGTTATGGCACTAAAGCGCATATTGAGGGCTTAAAAAAATTTGGAATTACATCGCATCACAGAAAAGGTTTTAAGCCGATACACAAGATGTTGTCAAAATAAAATTTAGAGACACAAGAAAAGTCTTTTTTTACGTGAAACTATTTGACCTAAGATTCAATTTAGAGTTGAATCTTCAAATGTCAAAAATTCTTAACAAACTTATCAGTGGTAATTGTCTAAAAGAATTAAAAAAGATACCTGATAAATCTTTCGATCTAGTTTTTGCAGATCCTCCTTACAACATGCAAATTGGAGAAACTTTAACTAGGCCGGATGCGAGTAAAGTAAACGGAGTTGATGATAAGTGGGATCAATTTAGTAGTTTTAAACATTACGATGATTTTTGCAAAATATGGCTAAAGGAATGCAAGAGAATATTAAAAGATAATGGAAGTATTTGGGTTATAGGCTCTTATCACAATATTTTTAGACTTGGTTATCATTTACAAAATTTAAATTATTGGCTTCTTAATGATGTGATTTGGAGAAAAAATAACCCAATGCCAAATTTTAGAGGCACAAGATTTACTAACGCTCATGAAACTTTAATTTGGGCTTCTAAAAATAAAAAATCAAAATACACATTTAATTATCAATCTTTAAAATGTTTAAATGATGATTTACAAATGAGATCAGATTGGATGCTTCCAATTTGCAATGGAAAAGAAAGGTTAAAAAAAAGTAATGGTAAAAAGGTCCATTCTACTCAAAAACCTGAGGCTCTTTTACATAGGATTATTTTAGCCACGACTAATAAAGGTGATGCAATATTTGATCCATTTTTAGGCACTGGAACTTCGGCAGTTGTAGCAAAAAAATTAGGTCGGAATTATTGTGGTATCGAGAGAGATACAGAATATTTTAAAGCTGCTCAAGAAAGAGTAAATAAAGCTAAGAAAATTGAAGATGATTATCTAGATACCTTAGAAAACAATAAATCTAAACCTCGAGTACCTTTTGGATCATTGGTAGAACTTGGAATATTAAAACCAGGCACTACATTATTTGATCCTAAGAAGAAAATTAACGCAAAAATCATGGTTGACGGCAGCATCAAATATAAAGATTCTGAAGGTTCAATTCATAAGATTGCTGCAAAAATTATGGGTGCAGAAAGTTACAATGGTTGGACATATTGGCATTGTGATATTAACGGGTCAACAGTCGTTATTGATAGTTTGAGACAAAAATTTATCTCTGAAAAACAAGTTTAATTTTTATAGATTTTACCTAAGTAATTCTTGATAAAATTTTTACGCTTGACTAAAAATTTCAAAAATATATTTCTAATTTTTGTCATAATAAAACTTGAAAAATGAAATACAAAAAAATTAAAATTTGATCTTTTTTTTATAATTTTAACTCTTTTAGATCTCTCCACAAAATACGTATTATCTTTATCTAATTTATTTTTTTGTAATAAGGTAAAAATTTCATGTGCACTTTCAATAGATTGTCCAGCACCTTGCGCCATCGTTGGCAAAAAACCATTAAATGCATCTCCAATATAAAAAACTTTTCTATTTGTGGATTGAAGAATATTGGGTGTAAAATATAAAGGCCAAGATTTAAAATCGTTATCAAATAACTTCTTCAAACTAGGATTTTGTTTTAAAACTACTTTATCAACTAAAGACTTGATGTTGTGCGGATCATATTTTTTACTTCTTATTGTACAAACCATATTTAATTCTTTCTTTTTATTGATAGGGTAAAATACAATATGCGTATTTCCTCCCATCAGTATACTTATATTTTGTTCGTTTATATTTAAATCTGGTTTTGTTTTTAAAATTGATCTTACAACCAGAGCTTTTTTGTATTTTGGTTTATTTTTTTTTTTCTCAAAAAAAGATCTCATGTTAGAAAATATTCCATCAGCAGCAATTATAAAATCAACAAGATCGTTAGTGTTATCATCGAACTTTATTAACAATCTTCCTTTTAATTCTGAAACTTCCTTAATTCTTTTTCCAAATCTCAAATGTTGAGTATAAACATCTTCTTTTAAGTATTCGATTAAAGTAGATCTTTGCAAAGTTGTATATTTGGTTTCAGCATTATTAAATATAGTTAGGTCTAAGTCGCATATTTTATCATTTTGAATATTGTAAAAATCTACAGTATTTGGATGATACATTTCTTCACTACTAATTTTTTTAAAATTTATTTTATTTAAAATTTTAATACTATTTGTTGCTAGCTGTATTCCGTACCCTTCATCAAGAGATAAACTTTCTTCTTTTTCATAAACCATAAATTCATGGTCAGAGTGTTTCTTAATAAAGTTTGCAAGAGTAAGTCCTGCTATACCAGCTCCAATAATTGCTAATTTTTTTTTCATTAAAATAAAGTTGATACCTGTCTAAAGATTTTTTTTGTGAAACTTGGAATAAATTCTTTATTATTTTTTAAAAAATACCAACTATAATTATATGGTATTTTTTTTGAAAATTTATAATACAAATTTATATTCAATTTGAGATTAGAAATAGAGTTTTTATAATTTTTCAGAAATTTCCAACTTTTTTTATTTGAGTTTTTTTTCATCTCTTTTATTGATGGGAGATTAAAGTTTTTGAGAAAACTTATTTTATTATCTTTGGTTAATGCTATTTGTCCATTATTATTTAAATAACAAAAAATATCGTAATTCATCTCTTTTATCATTTTTTTTGCTTTTATATTAATTTTTTTAGATGATTTAAAATACTTGCAGCTATTATTCAAACAACAAACACTGCATTTTGGGTCTTTTGGCTTACATATTAAAGCTCCAAACTCCATTATGGCCTCTACAAAATCAGAATTTCTTTTTGATTTTAATAATTTTTCCTCATTAATTTTTATCAATTTCTTAAAATCTATATCAGAATCATTTTTATTAAGTATTCTAGAAAATACTCTTTTTACGTTTCCATCTAAAGCTATAACTGGTTTATTCAGAACTAGAGCTAGCAAAGCATTTGTTGTGTAGTCCCCAACTCCTGGAAGGTCTTTAATTTTTTCTACTGACTTTGGTAATTTAGAGTCATATTTTTTAACTAAAATCTTAGAGGTTGCTAAAAGATTTCTTGCTCTCCTATAGTAACCTAATCCTTCCCACAATTTTAATATTTCCTCCTCGCTACATTTTGAAAAAGATTTTAAAGTTTTATGTTTTTTAATAAATTTTTTAAAATAAGGAATTACTGTTTTGACCTGAGTTTGCTGAAGCATAAACTCGCTCAAAAGTCTATAATACAGCTTTTTTTTTGAGTTTTTACTAACACGCCAAGGTAGAGTGCGCTTGTTATTATCATACCAAGGTAGAATTTTTTTTGTTAAATTAATTGTTAAATGCATAATAAAAAAATTAATAATATTAAAGGTAGATCTTCCATACAAGGATTAAGACCTTTTTCGAACACAATACCGCATGGTTTAAAAAAAATTTTAAAAAAAGGTGGTTATAATTTTACTAGCGTTGTTGATAATTGGAATAAAATGGTGGACAAAGAGATTTCAGTATCCTGTTATCCTAGCAATATAAAGGTTGGAAAAGATGCAAGTAATGGAACTCTTATTTTAAATGTAGAACACGGAAAAGAGCTGGAGGTAGAATACGGAAAAAAAAATATAATAGATAATATTAACAGTTTTTTTGGTTATAATTTTATATCTGAAGTAAAATTAAATATTATTCAAAATAAAAAGATTACAAAAAATAATAATGTCATTAAAAAACCAGAAAACAAAAAATTTCAAGAAAAATTACAAACTATTGAAAATAATGAATTAAAAAGTTCATTAAAACAATTCATAAAGGCATACAATGATAAAAATAATTAGATTAATCCTAACTACTTTTTTTATTTTAAATTTAACTTCAACATTTTCTTTTTCCAAAAATAATGCTCTTCAAATAGGAAGTAAAGATGCAAAAATTACCGTAAAAGTTTTTTCATCTTTAACTTGTCCTCATTGTGCTGATTTTCACAAAAAAATATTCAAGAATTTAAAGCTAGAATATATAGACACTAATAAAGTAAGATTTGAGCATCATAGTTTTCCTTTAGATTTGGCAGCACTAAATGCTGAAAAAATATTAAGATGCGGATTAGATATGAATTTAAATTTTAAACTTCTTGAGGAAATATATAACAAGCAGAGTATGTGGGCCGTAGGATCAGACATTGATAAAATAAATGCATCAATTATTGAAATAGGATTAAGTTTAAATTTAATTAAAACCGAAATGGACAAGTGTCTTCAAAATGAAGAGATACAAGATCAAATATTAAATGATAGAATAAAGGCTCAAAAAAAATATAAAATTAGTTCAACACCGACTGTGTTAATTAATGAAAAAAAGTATGAAGGTAAACATGATTTTCAAACTTTTAAAAAACAAATAGAAAAGTTGCTCTAAAATATGAAATTTAAAAAATTAGAAATTGATAGCTTTAAATCCTTTTTTGATAAGACTACTTTTTATATAGAAGATGGTCTTACCGGAATTGTTGGGCCCAATGGTTGTGGCAAATCAAATATAGTAGAGTCGATAAGGTGGTGTATGGGTGAGACATCTGCCAAAAGTATGCGCGGTTCTGGTATGGAAGATGTAATATTTTCCGGCACATCTAATAGGCCTGCAAAAAATATTTCAGAAGTAACTTTGCTAATTCAAAATCATGATAAAAACGCCCCTATACAATATAATGATTTAAATGAAATTATTGTTAAAAGAAGAATTGAAAGAGATAAGGGTTCAAAATATTATATAAATAATAAAGAAGTTAGAGCAAGAGATGCGCAAACTTTTTTCGCAGATCTATCCACCGGTGCTCATTCTCCTTCATTAATTAGTCAAGGAAAAATTGGACAGTTAGTTACTTCTAAACCCGTTGAAAGAAGATCTATTTTAGAGGAAGCGGCTGGTATTTCTGGAATACATGCTAGAAGGCATGAGGCTGAAACAAGACTTAATGCTGCTGAAAATAATTTAAAAAGAGCGGATGAACTTAAAAAACAACAAGAGAAACAATTAGAAAATCTAAAAAAACAAGCTGAGGAAGCAACTCGTTATAAAGAAATTTCTAAAGAGATTAGAAAAATAGAAGCCGGTTTATATTATCTAAAACTACAAGAAATAGAAAAAGACAAAAAAGAAATCTCAGAAAAGTTGAGTGAACTTGATGATGAAATAAGCGCAGTTAAAATTGATTTAAATCACAATAATTCTTTGCTTGATGAAGAGAACAAAAGACTTTCACCTCTTAGAGATAGAAAGATGGAGAGTTTGGCAAAACTACAAAAAATAAATTTAGATATGGCAAATCTTGAGGAAGAAGAGTCTAGAGTGAAAAATTTACAAATTAAACTTATAAAATCGGTAGAAACTATACGTTCAGACATTGAGAGGGAGAAGAGTATTTCACTCGATGCTTCTTTAAATGAAAAAAGAATTCTAGAAGAAAAAAATGAGTTATTGAATACTGAAAAACAATTGCTTGAAACTGAAGATAAATCTGCCGACGATTTAAAAAAATCAAAAAATGCTTTGCAAGAACTAAAAAATAAACTTGATCAATTAATTAATGAAATTGAAGGCTATATTGATGCCGAAAAGAAAATAACTAAGGATCTTTTTCAAAATTTAAAAGATCTAGTTAATAAGATTACTTTTTCTCAAGAAAATTATGCATCTTCATTTGGAAAGAATGAGTCAATTAAAAGTGACGCAATAAAAAGAAAAGAAAGAATTAAGAATATAGATATAGAGTTGGAAAATTGGAAAAATTTAAAAAATAGTTCTGAAAAAATGTTAATAGAATTAAATAAACGAAAGTTTAAAATTCAAGTTGAAATAGATGATAATCAAAAAAATCCTGAAAAAATTGCAACAACAAAAGGTCAGAATATTCAAAATTTGGAAAATACAAAAAAAAGAGCAGAGGAACTAGACTCAGAGCTTTATGAAGCAGAAAAGAAATTCAATTCTATTAATCAAAATCTAAATCTAATTCAGGAAAAATTATCCTCTCTTAGAGAAAATAAAGCAAGAAATGAAGCTACTATTGAGGGTATAGAAAATAGAAAAAAAGATTTACTATATTCTGTAAAAAATGAGCTCAATATTGATCAAGAAAGTTTATTGCTCCCTTATTCAGATTTGAAAGATGTAGAAAATATTCATTTTCCAAATATTAAAGAGCAGGAAAATAAAGTTGAAAAAATTAAAAAACAAAGAGAAGCGTTAGGTTCTGTAAATTTAAGAGCTGATGAGGAAACTAAAAAATACACCGACGAAATTAAAAAAATGGAAGATGATCGTGCCGATCTCTACTCTGCGATAGTAAAACTAAAAACAAGCATAGATGAGTTAAACCAAAGAGGAAGGGAGAAACTTTTAGATGCTTTTGCAAAAATTAATAGAAAATTTAATGATGTTTATACTAAGCTTTTTAACGGTGGTAGTGCTAGATTGGAACTCGTAGACTCTGATGACCCTTTAGAGGCTGGACTTGAAATGCTTGTCTCTCCTCCAGGAAAAAGACTACAATCAATTACTTTGCTGTCTGGTGGTGAACAAGCTCTTACAGCTCTATCCTTAATATTTGCAGTTTTTTTAGTAAATCCATCTCCAATTTGTATTTTAGATGAAGTAGATGCACCTTTGGATGACGCTAACGTAACAAGATTTTGCGCATTACTAGACGATTTAACAAAAACAACAAAAACAAAATTTATAATTATAACGCACCATGCGCTTACAATGTCTCGAATGCATAGATTGTACGGGGTCACTATGCCTGAAAAAGGTATAAGCAAATTAGTAGCTGTTGATTTACAAAAAGCTGAGGAGCTTGTTGCATAAACAAAATGTCTAAAGATAAAGATTTTAAAACTCGCCTAGAAATTGCAAAAAAAAAAATTCAAACTGATTCATCCTCTGATAGTGATAAAAAAGGGGTTTTTTTAGGTAACGCCTTTAAGCTTGGTACAGAATTGGTTTCGGCTGTGGCAGTTGGGACAATTATTGGGTTTATTTTAGATAATTGGTTTGGTACTAAACCTTGGTTAATGATAATTTTTTTTTTTGTAGGATCAATCGCAGGAATTATGAATGTAATTAAGTCTGCAAAAAAAATGCAAAAATAAAGGTATTTTAAAATATTATGGCAACAAATCCGATGCATCAATTTAATGTTCTAAGATTAGGACCAGAAATTAAATTTGGTGGTTTAGATCTATCATTTACTAATGCAAGCTTGTTTATGGTTATAAGTGCAATTATTATTTGCTTATTTCTTTTCTTGGGAACAAAAGAAAAAAAAATTATACCTGGAAAAATTCAATTAATTTCAGAAATGTTCTACAACTTTATTTCAAAAATGATAAGTGATACCGCTGGATCAAAGGCGAAACCATATTTTCCATTTATTTTTAGTTTATTTATGTTTGTATTGCTGTGCAATATGGTGGGAATGTTACCATACTCTTTTACTGTTACTAGCCATATTATTGTGACTTTAATAATGGCTTTATTCATATTTTTTGCAGTGACAGTGATAGGATTTTTGAAACATGGATTTAAATATTTATCAATATTTGTTCCTAAAGGAGTTCCAGCATTACTATTACCTTTAATTACTGTGATTGAGGTAATTTCTTACCTTAGCAGACCAGTTAGTTTATCAGTAAGATTATTTGCAAATATGATGGCTGGACATACGATGTTAAAAGTTTTTGGAGGTTTTGTAATAAGTTTAGGATTATTAGGTGGGTGGTTACCACTTAGTTTTTCAGTAGCATTAACAGGTCTTGAGATATTAGTTGCTTTTCTTCAAGCTTATGTTTTTGCAATTTTAACCTGCATCTATTTAAATGATGCATTAAATTTACACCATTAAAATAAAGGAG
>MDTB01084418.1_pt1 | contig 20488 bp, 18 predicted proteins | sample 811161 | NCBI WGS metagenome assembly MDTB01 (sample SAMN05326650, study PRJNA326480) | marine metagenome | isolation source: seawater | place: Mediterranean Sea | collected 2009
CCGTATGAAACTGGTTCAGTCTTGTTTAGGAAAACCAATGGTCCCTTGACGTCTGTAATGGTTCTGTATTCTTTTCCACTCATTTTATCACCTCTCAATTAGCCTCCATACTAGCATCAATCTGCTTACTCATCTCGTTTACAAGATCACTGATTCTTTCTGCATATCCTTTCTCAAATCTGCCTCTCATGAGGTCGGTCCTTGCAGGTACGTTGACCACATCTTCCAATTGTCCCCCACCAGCGATTGCTTTCTTAGCTTCTTCCTGGAAAGTTAGGATGGCCTTTGCCATGTTGTATTGGAGGTCGAGATCACTGAAAGTATCAACGTCATGGAATGCATTTTGCTGAAGGAAGAACTCCCTAATCATTCTAGCTACCTCCAGAGTTAGTTGCTGATCGATGGGAAGGGCGTCGGAACCTACTAGTTGGACGATTTCTTGAAGTTCCGACTCGATTTGCAACAAGGTACTGATTTCAGTTCTTACCTCGGGGAAGTCAGAAGCAATGTTGTCCCTGTACCATTGGTCCAGAGCTTGTGGATACAGACTGTATGAATTTAGCCAGTTAATCGCAGGGAAATGCCTCTGCCTAGCTAGACCAGCATCTAGTCCCCAGAAAACCTTCACTATCCTCAATGTGCCTTGGCTAACCGGCTCGGAAATGTCTCCACCAGGAGGGGAAACGGCCCCAATAACCGAGACAGAGCCATCTGAACCTGCCAGGGTCTGAACTCTTCCTGCTCTTTCATAGAATTCGGCTAATCTGCTTGATAGGTATGCGGGATAGCCTTCCTCCCCAGGCATTTCTTCGAGCCTTGAAGAAATTTCTCTCATTGCCTCAGCCCACCTACTTGTGGAGTCTGCCATTAGTGCTACATTGTAGCCCATATCTCTGAAATATTCCGCGATTGTTATGCCTGTGTAAACTGAGGCTTCTCTTGCCGCCACAGGCATGTTGGAGGTATTTGCTATCATGACTGTTCTGTTCATCAGAGGTTTGTTCGTATTGGGGTCAATTAGATGTGGGAATTCATCGAGAACCTCCGTCATCTCATTTCCTCTCTCGCCACAACCAATGTATACGACAATCTGAGCATCCGACCACTTGGCCAGCTGTTGCTGAGTAACAGTCTTTCCAGACCCGAATGGTCCGGGAATCCCCGCGGTGCCTCCCTTGGCTAGTGGGAACAAGAAGTCTAGGATTCTCTGACCTGTGATCAAGGGAACATCTGGGGCGTACTTCTGGACAAACGGTCGCGGGTGCCTTACAGGCCACTCCTGCATCATTGCTATCTCTGAGCCATCTTCCAAAACACAGACTGCCTCTTTAATATTGAAGGTGCCTGATTTGATACTCTTCACCTTTCCACTGACATTGGGAGGGACCATCACGCGATGCTCTATGGTTTCAGTTTCCTGAACAGTACCGATAACATGCCCTGAACTTACCTCGTCCCCTTTGGCAACAGTTGCTTTGAATTCCCACTCCCTTTCCAGATCTAGACCGTCAGCATCCACGCCTCTGGTAATGAACACGCCCATGGTCTCCTCAAGCTTGGGAAGGGGTCGTTGGATCCCATCATAAATCTGGGTTAGTAAACCCGGGCCTAGTTGCACAGATAGCGTCTGCCCAGTCCTGATGACAGGCTCCCCTGGGCTTATGCCAGATGTCTCTTCGTAAACTTGGATGACGGATTGGTCGCCATGCAACTCAATCACCTCTCCCATGAGTCCCTCGTCGCCGACCCTGACGACCTCGTACATTCTTGGGGATATTCCTACTGCTGTCACAACTGGTCCGGAAATCCGGTAGATTAGTCCATTTTCATTACTCATTTTTTTTCACTTCCTGTTTAATTGCTTACTTCCAAAGGTCCACACCTAGAGCAGACTTGATGGACTCTCGAAGAGTATTATCTTCTTCGGTCCCTATCCCCAAAACTGTTGGAGTGACACTTTCCGTAAGCTGTATGCGGAGCCTATCAGAAAGTTTGTTGAGATCTTTATTATCTACTACTACAACCCCGATCTCGCTCTGGTTGAGTAGTGATTTGAGCAACTCAGAGAGTTCCTCATCGCTGTTTGGATTATGCAGATTTTTCACACCTGCTAACTGGAAGCCCAGCGTAAATTCCAAGGGCCCCACTACTGCTATTTCCATGACATGTCACCTCAAAAATCCATGTGAGCCTCAATCACATCGTCCGGAAGGCCTACTGACTTCCCCCTCACTAGTAGCCTCAGATTGCGAACTTCAAGTGCCTTGCACTCTATGTAATGGATGACTGGAAATGGAGAAATCGGGCTGAGATAAGAAAATTTCTTCAACAAGGAGTGTCTTTTGTGGGACAAGAGTTCAGCATATGGATCAAGGGAACCATGTTTCTTAGATTTCTCCATCGCGATGTCTAGTCCAGAGTTATCAAAAGATGAGCTCCTAGAGATGGCCTCGATTAAATCCGAATCATTATTTGCATGGCATACTTGTTTGATAATGGCTGATTCTATCCTACCTCCAGGTATCACTATGGAGTTTCGCTTCTCTTGGGAGGTGCCCAACCTGATGGCCCTGAGCTGATTAATCAGATTTCTGTGATCAATTTCGACCCTCAGGTACCTTAGTAACCTTTTTTCTCCTCCTGATTTCACTGCCTTGATTGCATCTAGGAAGTACTGCATATCCAAGGCATTTTCCATTTCTTCCAAACTCGGTTCCCCCTCGAGTTTGGATAGGGTTCTCCCCCAGGGAGTTCCAGACATTGCTTCCACTGCTTCGGGAAGGCCCTCAGTTGACCTAACTATGGCTAACCAAGAGGAGTTTCTGATGTTCTCAGGAGGAAGGATTTGATCTTCGATAATTTCATCCGAGGCTCCACCGTTTATTGCTCTGAGAACTGTTTTTGCCTTTTCGTAGTCAAATCTCTCCACGTATATAGCCACGAGATCTCTAAGATTCCCATGACAGAAGCTCAGAACCTCATGTATGTCGTTGTCAAGGTTGTGGAACAGGGCGGATTCAACAGCATCTGCGCCGTTCATCCTCGTTGCATAAAGGTCCATTTCAGACCTATACCCCAACTCGCCCACACTTGCAGCTATTGATTCCGGGCCCTGCTGTAGTAATTGTCTCATTCTAGTGGAGTCGATTAGGCTAGCTTTTCGGGCCTTGGCCCTAGCTGAGGCGTTGTAAACATTCGAACGACCGTAATTCAAACTAGCCATTGACTCACCTCTCATTCTCCGAACAGAACCTTATTGACAGAGGCCATGCAAGACTTCCATGCATCCTCCAGGAGGCTGTCGAATCTGTAATCCAGGACAACAGAGCCATCTTTCGACTCCAGAACAAAACCGCCTAGTCCGGGAATATCCTTCCCCATCTCAAAATTTGACGTGGACAAGTATTTCCTATCTATTTCCACGGGCCTCATAATCATCTCTTTAGTATGAGATTCGACGCCTTCGATAAGTCCCCTAAGTATATCTTCCCTTCCATCTAAATCAGCAGAGGAGACCTCGTTCTTTACAGAATCCCAGGTGAGGTCGAGCTCTTCTCTTCGGGCGACTAAAGCCCTTTTCTGATTGGCCTGCTTCGCGGCCGCGACCAGCTCTGTGGAAATCTGTTCACTGTCTTTCGTTGCTTTTGCCTCGACCTTGGCCGTTGTCTCTGCGGCTCGACCAACGGCTTCGTCGTGTATACTCTTAGCTTCAGCCTTGGCGCCTTCCAAAATTGACTTAGCCCTGGCTTCAGCCTGGGTAATTATTTCCTTAGATAGGGCATCTAGTGACATCTCAATACCTCAATTTACTACTTATATCCGCTTATCCCTATCAGAGCAGGAATAATGCTAGGAAACCGAAAAGTACGATTGTCTCGGGCAGGGCTGTGAAGATCAGTCCACTGACGAACTTGCTGGAGTCTTCTGATATCATCCCTACTGCAGCAGCCCCAATTGGTCCTTGGCTCATTCCAGTACCTATTCCACAGCCTGCTAGTGCGATTCCTGCAGCTAGCTTAGCCATTGTCTCAGTGGTGTGCTCATTGTCAGCTGCGCCTTCCTGTGCTGAAGCGACGCTGGCCACCAGAGTAACCATGAATACAGTCATCAGTAGGCGATAAGCCGTTCTCGTTCCCTTACTTTCCATGTTGTTTCTATTCATTTTTTTTCCTCCTTGTTTTCAAGCAATTGCTTGGAATATGATTTAGGTCAGTCCGCCTCCACATATATCGGCTTTGGGCCGAAGGGTCTGAACTCTTCGCCACTAGAGTCATAATACTGTCTCATCCACTCTACGAAGTGGAGTCTTGCGGCGTGAATGTTAGGGCTGAAAAGACCGAGTATGATCGCGAAGGCCTGAACGGACATCCAACCAATGAAGAGAAGCGGAATTAAGATGTAATCTGTGGTAGAAGCTTCGGATATGGTTCCAATAATATCCGCCATGGGCTCGAAGAGCATGTGATTTCCGGTTTCAGCTATCTTGACTCCCACGACCCCTACTGCGAATAGTCTCACGTAAGAAATCACCGTAGGCATCATTCCTACTGCTTCGATTGGTGCGAGCCCGATGTTAATGGGGAATGGGACCCCGTGATATTTGTAAAGAGTCCACATTAGGAGGACGACTGAGAAGAGGACAATGGAAGCACCGGGAACGACCATTGCACTCGACCCAGATTCAGAGAGATAGCCCATCTGATCTGGGCTTCCGAGAAATCCGTATGCAAGCATCCATCCACCGATGAGGAGAGCCATCCACGTCCCCTTCTCAAAAAAGGCACAAACAAGTCCGACGCCTCCATGACCATTTCCATAGATTAGTATGTCTCTGAACCCTATGGCTAATCCAGCTAGGACGTGGAAGAATCCAACATAGATCGTTAAAACTATGAGATCCTCGAGATGGCTTCCAACTCTATGGAACGGGAATGAAAGGGTGACTCCATAGCCCAATTCTGCCACAGGCCCATACCCGCCTTTAAGCTCGAAGGGGTATAGATTAGACAGGAAGGCCACTGGTGACAGGTTTTCACCGAAGATGTAGTCTCCGTTCGCATCCTTCAGGTAGCTTCCATCTAGTAGATTTGTTTCCTTTTCGTACAAGAAAATCTCCCATCCGGCAAATTCTGCGTATATGTATCCAAAAATAAGGGTCCCTAATCCGATGTAAACAAGGAATTTTCCTCCGAGATTCATGAGTTCGTTTGGCCCAGACTTCCTGATTATCATCCACCCCAGTCCCATGGTGACCAGCCCATAAGCCATATCTCCGAGCATCATTCCGAAAAACAGAGGGTATGTAACCAACATGAAAATTGTGGGATCTATTCTCCCATAGGCTGGCCTTCCGACTGCGTCCGTGAGCAATTCCATAGGCTTGCTCATCGATCTTTCTTGGTAGGAGATTGGAGGCATTTCCTGATGGTGATCCCCATGGTGGCCATGACCTCCACCGCCGGGTATCATCTCAAACTGTTTGACCTCTGAATGGAGGCAGAATTTTGAAAGAGCGCTGATGACCTCATCGGACCGTTTCATTTCTATCCACCCGTCTATAATGAAGGCATGCTCAGAAACAGCAACACGGGTTGGAGCTGTGTGTACATCATGGTCTCTCTCGAGTATTTCCAAGCCACAAGCCAGATCTTTGCCGTTAGAGTCGACCCAGCTTTCGATTGATTTTTCGATGGTTGATTTTTCGTTTTGAAGGGTTTTATTTGCAGCCCTAATTTCTTCCAGCCTATCAGATGGAGCACCCACAGCTGTTGGAAGATTAATTGGTTGGAATCCGGCTCTCTCTAGTTTCTCGTTGACTTGTCGTGAATCTTCTATCTTCGTGAAAACTGCAACAACATTCATTTTCCCGATTTTTGAGTTGAAGACGATGCTTGAATTTCCAAGAGACACATCTTGGATGGGTTCTGTTACAATTCCGACGAAAGATTCGATTGAGTCATAACCTGTCAGGAGCTCAAGGTCTATATCTATCGATGCCAATAATTCCATGGTTGATTCTTCTTCTTCCAGAGATGAGATTTGACCCTCGAGATCATCCACTCTCGACTGTTTATCAAGAAGATCATCTATTTTGCTAGGAAAGTCTTCAGAGAGTAATTTCCGTATTTTGGATGGGTGAATCACGCTTTCTGGACCCTCTATTTCCACTACTGATGCGGCAGACCTTGCCTTCACCAATAGCTTACCGACTTTCTCGGATTCTGAATCGGGAGAACCAAGACTGAATCCCTCCTCTGTCCCATCATAGTCTAAAATGTGCAGTGCGTTTAGTTGTGCCAAGGCGACTATTGCATCGCTTAGCTTATCCTTGGAGCCTGCAGCAATCAGCCTCCCCATTTGTTGGGTATTGGCTTGCGACATCTAAGGAATCCTCCGGAATCTAGCTTGACCTGAAAGCATCTAAAATAATCTTGACTGCTTTCTTCCTGTTACTCTGACTATGATTGTGAATGGAATTGATTGAGGACTCCCCCCCTTTCGTAACCTTCTTTGCCTCTTTTTCTGCTATTCCTCGGGCCTCTGAGATTATGCCCTGGCTGGCCGATTCTGACTCTGCTTTTCCCGATTGAATGACTTCGGTTGCTGACAGCCTAGCTTTTGTGACAATCTCTGCTGCCTCCAACTCGGATTTTGCGATGATTTCCCTTGCATGTTCCTCTGCATCCCTTATCGCTTTCAAGACCGCTAACTTAGTCATTAATGACACCTACATCCACTCCGAATGATACCGAGTTTATCATGATAACCTCGTGTCTTTCAGATCATAATGTTAGATTTTACACGTGACCGTCTTCAGGAACTATCCAAATATGGGTCATTAAGCCCGGTGCTCGTGGATACGGAGACAATAGGCAGAGAGGACTGGGAGGAACTACAGAGAAATCTGGAAGCAACAATCCCGGTTTACGACAAGGTGAACAGAGTGGCAACCTTTGGTCAAGTTTCCAGATGGAGGAGAATGGTCAGGGAAAGACTCCCATCCGAAGGTAGGATTTTGGAAGTGGGTTGTGGCCCTGGTAGCTTTGCCGAGGATGTGGAAGGATACAGTCTAGTATGCCTAGACCCAATTCCAGAAATGCTGAAGGTCGCAGAAGAAAGGGTGAACTCTAAGCGAAGGCAAAGGGGATACACTGCTGCCGAGTTCGTTCTTGGAAAAGCCGAGGATTTGCCATTTGAAGATTCGTCCTTTGATGCAGTCTGTACATTATTCTCATTCAGGGACTGGTTCGATAAGAGGGCGGGAATTTCGGAGGTTCTAAGAGTTCTCAAGCCCGGAGGAATATTCATTATTGTCGATCCAGCGAAGGTAAACCGTTTTCATGGATTCCTTGGTTGGCTATGGATGCGGACTTACGTTAGTTTGTATGCGAGGTTGCTCTACGGCACTAAAGGCCACCCATGGAAATGGTTGACAAAGACGTATGTTAGTTTCGGAACCACCAAGGATTATGTCAGGATGATTAGGGAGCAGGGATTCAGCGAAGTCGAGGGTAAGGTAGTCTTCCCGGGAATGGCCACTATCTGGCAAGGAAAAAAATAAACAAAACTGTAAGGTTGTATGATTCTAATGTGCGGGTGTTGCCAAGATTGTAAGATAGAAGCCCAGACTAAATTATACCATAGTGAATTAATTCTAAATACAACGAATATATCCAAATCAGAGGGCCTAGGATTGAAAGTAGAACTATGTTCAGAGTGTTATGAAAAAAGGGTTATTTCAGAACAGATAGAATACTGGAAAGTCCACATTCTTGAAGAGAAGAATCGATCTATGAGGTAACCGCTCAAAATATGAAGAACGGCTTCCTGCAGGTGATGAATCTCCATACGAATGGCTTGGTTACTGGGTTGAACGCTAGATTGAGCACCCAGTCTGGAAATCTCATTATCCAGCTCCCTACATTGAATGATAATTTCGAGTTCCTCATCACGGAGCCCATCTGGCGTTTCCACTCCTTTTCATATTCATGCAGAGAAGTGCCTTCGTCTAGATGCGATACGATAGCCTGTCCCGCTATTCTTCCCCCTACCATTGCAATTGTTATTCCCGCCCCATTTGAAGGAAGGACCATCCCAGCCGAGTCTCCGACAAGAAGGTGATTTTCTTTGACGAATTGCTTAATTGAACCGGACATCGGAAGCGAGCCGGCCCCTCTGAAAGTGATATCTCCTTCGTAATTCGAAATGAATTCATCTGCTAGGGAATTGAGGTTTCTATCTTTAGAGAACTTGTTCTGGATTCCAAGTCCTATATTCGCACCTTTTTCCTTGGGGAAAACCCAAGCGTAACCTCCGGGTGCCATAGAACCGAAGTGTAATTCGACCGCATCGCCAAATTCGCCGTCCATTAGTACGAATTTTATCGGTATCTTCAGAGAGGATTCTGCCCACTCGGCCCTTCTAAGAGGATCATTGTGACCTCCTGCTCCGACAATAATTTTCCCATGGAAGCTTCGGCCGTCTCTAAGTGTTACAGTTTCCCCTTTTACAGATTCCACCCTCGCTCCAGTGAGATATTCAGCGCCCTTGGAACGAGCAAGATCGACCAGCCATTCATCATGAAGGACCCTGTTCAGCATCATTCCTTCGAAAGGATATCTCAGTGGCCTCCCAGAGGGTGGAACTATGTGCATTTCTGTCGTTCTTCTGGATATTGCTTCCTCTGGAGTCTGCAAGAGATCATCAATATCTGGAACGTCGGGGCACAATCTCCTCATCTCATCATTGGTAGGCACTAACTCTCCACATTGAAGTGGAGACCCAATAGAATCTCTGCTATCCAGAACTAGGACTCTCTTTCCTCCCTCGGCGATATATCGAGCTGTTGTTGAGCCTGCTGGCCCACCCCCGATTACTATGGCATCCCAGATTCCAGATTCTTCACTCATGATGGCCTCGGATTAAATTCTCCTGTTTCTAGATATTAAGGCCACCTCTAGCATTAAATCCTTAGCATCTGATGGAGGGAGTTTTGAAAGAATTTCCAAGGCACGATCGACATGATTCTGGATCAGTTGCCTAGTGTAAGAGAAGGATCCAGAAAGTTCCAAAAGTGAGGTTAGTTCATTCCATCTATCATCACTAAAGTTGTTTAGGACATCTGCCAAATGCTCTCTCTCCGAGCCGTGAAGTATTGTCAGGCCGTGAATTAGTGGAAGAGTCATCTTACCCTCATGGACATCTGTACCTCTAGGCTTACCCATTTCTGGGTCCCCGGTCAAATCTAGTAAATCATCGACTAGTTGGAATGCCCTACCGAATTCGGTACCAAATTCGTACATCATCTCTGAAACCTCCTCCGATGCCCCAGCAACTAATGCCGCCGACGCCGTGCCTGTGGCAAATGGCCCCACTGTCTTACCATCGATTATGGAATAATAGTCTTCGGGAGTAGTTGTGAGATCGCCTATGTGGTTGAATTGTTGAAGCTCTCCTCTGGCAATGTTTGTGCACGAGCTGGCAATCATGTCCACTATATCCAAATCATATCGGCCTCCTTTCGAGAATCCCAATGCGAAGAGATAGTCGCCAGCAATGATTGCATGAGCTAGCCCGTGCGATGAGTGTATTGTAGGCCTTCCTCTTCTGAATCGGGCCTGATCATATATGTCATCATGAATGAGCGTCGCGGTGTGAATGAGCTCTGATGAGAGTGCAAGGTCCATTACTTCATGAATATCTCTTCCCCCTGTTGCTTCGTATGTGAGGATAGCTAATAGGGGCCTGAGTCTTTTGCCTCCGGCTAATAGAACGTCCCTGGCTAGGTCCATTGCTGGAGCCCCTTTGGAAGAGATGGCGTCTTGCACGAGAGACTCTAGCTCTTCTTCGAACACGTTCAGGCGCCTCTGGATACCGCGCTTTAGTGACAGCTTCGATACCATGACTATCAGTACAGGGAATAGGGTCGCATATATCAACAAGTGTGCGTGCGCTTGGTCGGGCACAGTGGGTGCTCCTTCCCTTGAGGTGGATGCGATGGATGAACGGCTTACTATAGCGACAATAGACTCTCCAAGCTGTCCAGTAGGAACAAGGGTAGGCTCATTCATCGAATCTGGGCACTCATCTGGACTGGATATCAAGAGTGTGTCTACAGATTGTCTGACCAACGGACTCGGGCTACTCGAATCCGGAGATGTCGATATTCTGGCTCTGCCTGCCGAGCTAGTGCACGGCAATATTATGAATTTGCTACAATCGGGTTGCAAGGTAGTCGGTGCTAGAACTCCCGTAAGGCCATATCCTGTATTGGTTTCGGATAACAAAATTCAATACCAGCCAAAATCTGCAATACTACTTTGTGATAAAAAGCTGAACAGGAGGCAACTGAGGAGATCTAGGGGTGGGCTGAGAGTCCTTGACCCAGACGCATATGCTTCAATCGTGGATATTGAAAAACCCCCATCTGATCCTATCTTGAAAGCGAAATGGATGGAAGAGCTGAGAGATGCGGGAGAGATAGATGGATTTGTAATTCCAAGGGGGATTTACGATGGTGCCAATCTGGTAAGTAGGAGACACTCACTACTTCCGGACGGCCTAAACGAGGGAGACCCTGACTTTCTCCCACCTGCTTACTCTGATCTCATCGTATTATTGGCGAGGAATCGGTTTCCAAATAGTATCTCGAAGGAGGTTTCGGAGAGAGAGGGTGAGACCTGTTGGTGGGTTCAGAATTCAATAGTTGGGTCATTGGGACCAGAAATGCTCGAGAAAATGGGAGTATTGGTTAGACATCGCCAAGTTAGGTCTCTGATTAAGCAGGCGGAGGCCACTCGTGACCTTACTCTTGAGCAGGTATGCCTAGACCCTGATGGCGAAGTAATAGAGGAAGAAGTTCATGTTGAAATAAGATTAGAGTTTGTATCTAAGGATGGGGCCAGAACAATTGGCCTACACAGAGTCATCAGGCATTCCGATCACGAGAGAGCCACAATTGCTACCTTGAGGGACTGGGAGACTATGATCAAGGAAGTTTCTAGGGATGTGCCCAAGGACTTCCATACAGACCCAGAGAGTCCCCCATTCATCTCTCTGGATGAATAGTGGCAACAAAATATGCCTTTCAAAACAGGTGTTTCTGTCGGATCCGGCACGCAATGGATATGACCATTGTCGGTAGCCGGGAAGATGGTGGACAATTGAATTACGATGCGTCATCATTGGATTCCCTTTACCGGGGCAGGCTTGTTGAGTTGCGTGAATTGGCCGAGTCGCAGAATATATCGAAGGGGGGCTCGGTAGAGGTACTCAGAGCTAGGTTGATACGGAATCTCGTGGTAGCTGACCTTGATCTCTCTTGGGATGGGATTCAGATGATGAGTCACAATGAGTTAGGAGGAGTTCTCAAGGTATTCGGAATTAAGTCTTCTGGATCTCAAAGAGAAAGGAGGCAACGACTCTGGCTACATCTAAACTTCGACTCCAGAAGGATGACTATCGAAAGACTTGCAGAGATGGATAGAGATGAGTTGCATGAGCTATGTGTTAGGTTGGAAGCCCCCCTTACTGGAAATAGAACTGTTCTGATGGGAAGGGTGGCTGGGGTATTGACTAATCAGCTGAATGGATGGGGCAGGATTAAGAAGAGTCTGAAAAGAAATGGGATCGGTTTCTCTTTAAGGTCCGTTGAAAACGAAGCTCTAGTCAAAAATGAGGAGGCGTTTGAGCCTGTTAATGCGGATTTTCATTCTGATTCTCCTATTGCAGTAATTGAGGATGCGTACGATTCACTTGTTCTCGGTTTGGACACCTTAGAGCCCGTGATACAAGAAGATCTCAGAATTGTTTCTACATTCGTGGAGGACCTTGACAGGATTATTGGCACGATTCTCAGAGGTAGCGGAGGAGCATGGGGGGAATCTCAAAAGGAGCTTTTACTAAGGCTTTCTAGGCGAAGAGGGTGGCCTGTAAACGAAGAGATAGTTAGATCTAGAATAATACGTGTAGCAACTGATATTGCAGAGATAAAGGGAGCCAAATTAGGAGAGTTTAGTAAGGTGAATGGGAATTCATTCCTTAGGGAACAAGTTTCCTCCGAGGGCTCAAAGAATAGGATCAGCGAGAAACTGGCGGTCGTGGACTCTATTCTTCGGGAGAGCAAGAACTAGAGGATTTGGAAGAATCCGAATCTTGGCTCAATTATCGTTCCATCTACATCCCTCATGCCCTCAAGTGCGTCCTCTGCTTCTTCTCTTGAGAATCCAGATTGAACGCATGATAGTATAATCGAGTCATACTCAGCTCCCTCTCCTCCATCTGCTGACTTTATTGCACTGATTATCATAGAAGAAATATCGCCTGCTGGTTCTATTGGAGATTCAGCCATAGGCTGTTCTCGGGCCTCAGGAGTTTCATTGACTATGGGAGCGTTGACGGGAGAAGCTTCTGCCATACTGGATCTTCCAGAGGCTATTGATAGAGCTTGCAAGACCCCTACCTTGTAGTTCTCGGAGTCAAACTCTGGATAATGAGACTTAGCTTGGGCCATGCCGTTAATGAGGTCCAAGGGAACTCCCGCTTCCTCCAAAGAGTCGAGGGAGGAATCTACACCAGATGAGGCATCATAGGCCTTTATTCTCCTTAGAGTGGCTTCTGCCGCCTCGACTAGCCACCGGGAGTACCTCTCTTTGTCTATTACAGCAATCTGCTCCACTCTTAGGGATGTGAAGACTCCTCCATCCTCGGTTTCAAACCACCTTGACTTGCCCACTAGTGCCATTAGAAATCTATCTCCTGACTCAAACCTAGCAAGTAGCTCTTCGGCCTCGGCATGCATCTCATCTTGAAATGGGGCGATATTGAACACATGGTTACCAGTTGGGTCTCTGATATGGCCGGAGTAACTTGGTCCACTATCCCCGTCTCTCCTTTCCATCCTATCTATCACGCCTGCAACTAGGGCCCTGTTAACCCTGGCTCCTAGCTTCGTAATGACGAATGAGGGGTCATATTCCCCTATCCCCATCTCAGTCAAGGAAGCATCTGAATATTCCTGGGCCAGCATCCTGATCGCACTCTGCCTGACATTCCTCTGTGCTTCAATCACATTGCCACCTCCCACTTTTGGATTACCATTTCGGCTACTTTAGAAGCAACCAATCCATCATCCTGCACACTATCCGCGAGAAGCATTGCTCCTTGGTCATCGATTAGAGCGAGTCCATTGACTGAGACACCTCTTCCTAGTGACTTCTCCTTTACTGACACAAGAAATGCCTCTTGGCCTTCTTTGGAGATTGTTTCTGCTACTTCCTCTTGGGTCATTCCCAAGAACTTCTCTGCAGGGTCCTTTGAGAGGAGAAGAGATACATTGGAAACTCCATCATCAAGAACCATCCTGATTCGTAAATCCTCTTCGCCCCTCTGAGGTCCGCAATCCACGCAATTTCCATCCCTAAGCCTCTTCCTGCACTTTCTATTTCTGTCTGGTAATTGTACCGGGCACCTCTCGATTATTCCAGAGTCTCCGGTCACTAGGACTATTGTCCCATTGGTTCTTACCCCTCGTCTGGTCCCCCCCTTTACCAGTTCAGTGAGCCCCACATCTACCCAGTGATCTTCTGGGTCTATCTTGTCCCAAGTGGGACTCTCTAGGCTAGTTGCCTGAGTAATTTCGTCTATGACAAGGTCTGGGGAGCCCTGCCATGATTGGACCCTTGCCTCAGTCAGATGGATGAAATCTCCTGGCTTGGGATCGAAGTCGCACCAAGCTGTCAGCCTACATCTCCCAGTTGGATCCATGACATCACCACTCCTGACAACTCTCTCTGAACCATCCTTGGAGGTGAAGGTTCTCTGGTACCATGATTCTACCTGAAGCGTGATCTCAACATCCCTCATGCCATTTCTCAGACCTGATATGGTACTCCTAGTGGTTGGTGCCAAATCCTCCAAAGTAGCAAATGAGTTGTCATGGAATACCTCCACCCTAGACGAGTCACTGATGTTCACCTCAGGGGTATCTCTGAATCTTCTGATGGATGCCCCCTCTATCTTTAGTAATGTGCCAGGCTCATAATCGAAATCGGACCAGGATAGCATTCCAATACTGCCGGTAGCGTCTGCCAATCGTCCCCTAACGACATTTAGTTGCCCAGATCCATCTCTTTTCACGATAACGTCCTTCTTAGTGGACAGAACTCTGGCGACTATACTGACGAAGCCCTCTGACTGAGAAGCCGTCTCGATGTTGATTGGTTCGTCGGATGGCTGTAGATTGGCTTGACCGCCCTCTCTCAAGACAGAAATTCTGGATGTCCTGTTAATATTGATTGACTTCTTGTCGTTCCACTCGTTTACAGATACGCCTTCTAATCTTACTACCGAACCGGGAGCTAGATTCTGGCCATGTCCGCCCCAGTCTTTGTAGTCCCATCGTTCCCTCTTATCCCCATTCTCCCAGGGATTATCTTCTATCCATCCGAAAGCAATCTGTCTCTCTTCTCCATTCTTCATTTTCTGCACCCTGGGAGTGTAGGAGACGACTGCAACCTCGACAGTAACGTTCCTGTCCTCTGATGCGAGCTCTGAGAATCGATCAACTTTCTTGATATCCGGAGATGAGGCCCTTGAGGATGGAGTCCCGGTTACCTCGATTCCAGCGGCGGCTTGGAACTTCCTAATTACAGACCTTAGTGCATCTTCGGGAGGGATCAGAAACTCCTCCTCATACCTCCTGAATTCCTCGACAATCTCGTTCTCGTCAGCGTCCTTACATTCCTGCTTCACTGTAGCTACTAGGTTAGCATACTTTCCTTCAACCGTCATTTCTCTGCCTCCTAGGTAAGGAAGGCTGAGTCTAACTGGCCCGAATTCACAATTTCCGATTTCTCGATAAATGGCAGTGATTCAAGGGTGATACTGCAACGTGCGGTTTGGGGAAGACTCAGCACTTCATCACCTCAGGTTAACAGGTTTCCATCGGCGGTAAATGAAGGTGTTCATTGGGGGTGAGTCCGAAACCGACGTGATTAATCGGAATGACCCCTTCTCCGAGCCGTGGGCGTAGGCGAGTTTTGCAGATTTGGAATTCTGACTGCTTCGGACAGGGCCAGCTCGGGGGAGTACGAAGACTTGAGTGGTCCAGCAATTGAGGTGTTTCTTGAAGAGGCACTGACATCTCCTTGGGAGGTAGAAAGAGTCATAGTTCCAGATGAAGAGCGAGAGATAGCCTCCTCGTTGGTTGATATGGTCGATAACAAGGGTTGCTCGGTGGTCGTTACGACTGGCGGGACTGGCCCCTCTCCGAGAGATGTTACTCCTGAAGCGACCGCCAGCGTCTGTGACAAAATGCTTCCTGGTTTTGCAGAGAAGATGCGTTCTGTGTCGCTGAATTACGTACCTACGGCGGTTTTATCCAGGCAGGTCGCTGGAATCAGAGGAGAATCTCTGATAATTAATTTACCTGGTTCGCCCAAGTCGATAAGGGAAATATTGGATGCCGTGTTCTCGGCAGTTCCATACTGCGTGGATTTGGTTGGTGGCCCATACATCACCACGGATTCGCATGTTGTAGAGTCATTCCGTCCGGTTCATGCAAGACGCGAATGATTGAACATGTGATGTCCACTCGGGCCGTCATGGCGAAGATGAAGTCTGGAGATATTTCCAGTGAAAGAGAGAATGATGAATTGCGTGAAATAGATGTAACTTTGGACTTCACGCCCAACGCCCTGTCCTCATTACTGTACAAACAGGGGGACACTATTGTCTTGATTTGCGTGACTAAGGCCCCCTCCCTTCCACGGTGGTTTCCGAAGAATTCTGACAGAGGGTGGGTTCACGCCGAGTATTCCCTACTTCCAGGCTCGACAGATTCCAGATTCAGGAGAGAGAGGAATGGTGCCAAGGGCAGGACTATGGAGATTGAAAGACTGATAGCGAGATCTCTTAGGGGGGCCGTGGATCTAGAGGCTCTTGGACCAGTTGCACTCACTGTCGACTGCGATATTTTGAATGCTGATGGCGGAACAAGATGCGCATCGATAACCGCGGCATGCATGGGACTGAGGCTCGCTGTTCGTCGCCTAATAGAATCGGGCGAATGTCTTCCTAAGGAGCTTCGTCCATCCAGGGACGATATCTCCAACGGTTGGACTGCTCCGAAGCTGTCTGAGGACGAGATGCGTGCTCATGAAAATATGGTAATGCCGAACGACGTGTCTGCAATCAGTGTTGGACTCATAGACGAGGAGGTTTATCTCGATCTGGATTATGTCCTAGACAGTAACGCAGACGTGGACATGAACGTTGTAGGAACTAGCGACGGGATGCTGGTTGAGGTGCAGGGAACAGGAGAGGAATCGACGTACTCTCGTGATCAGTTTGACTCTCTGATGGATATGGCTGAAGTAGGGCTGGAGAGACTCCACAAGTTGCAGGTAGATACATTGCATGGGAACTGACATAGTCAACATGGACGAGAATAATGGTGGGACTGGCCGGACTTGAACCAGCGGCCTCCGCATCTTCAGTGCGGCGCTCTCCCAGCTGAGCTACAGTCCCGTAGCAACCTTCCCACAATGGTCATGGCTTCAAGTCTTCCGAGGACCAGGAGATTGCTCGTACTCCAGTTTTTTTAGTAAACAATATCATAAAAGCGTAAATTCCGCCCTGTGTTCATGACTGTAGCAGTGCTGTGGTTTAGGAAATCTCTCAGGCTCCACGATAATGAGGCACTGGCCTGGGCATGTAGTTCTGATGAAGTCGATAGTGTACTGCCAATATACATCTTTGACGAGGAAGAGCTTAGGGAGGAGGGAGGAGTCCTAGGGTACAACAGATTGAGGTTCGTTAGCCAGTCACTGAGAGATCTTGATGATAGACTAAGTGACAATCTTGGACTCCGTTTGAAGATATTCTCTGGAGATTATCTGGAAGTATTGGGAAATATCCGTAGAGACCTAGGGGGTGAGAAAATTTGTCTGGCATACGAGTACTGCTCTGAGCCCAGACTCAGGAATTCTGAAGTGACCCTGGGAGATTGGTCGAAGATTTCAGATGATTTCAGGACTGAGGTATTCCCTGCTAGACACACGCTTTTGGATATTGAAGAAGTTGTAACGTCCAAGGGCTTCAAGAGGCCAAAATCGATGAAGGACATGGAAATAATCTTCAGAAGGCACCTCGATGTAAACTCACTAGGTTTCTATGAGGTGGGAGACCCCCTGCCAGTTCCAAATAGCTCTAATTCCATGAACACAGCAAACTTATCAGGAAGTGTCATGGAAATATCTGATTTGGAAAGATTCGTCATGACGATTTATCCAGACCGGGAGGATGACGCCCAATACTTCACTGGAGGGGAAACAGAAGCATTGGAAAGACTCAGGAACAAAGTCACAGATAGGGTACAATTTGTCAATGACTTTAGGAAGCCAAAGACTGTATCCACAAATTCAAAACATGACCCTAGGGAGCCCAGCACGACTGGACTGTCCCCCTACCTGAGTAGTGGGTGCCTGTCTGTCAGAATGCTGTGGAAGGAATGTGAGAAATCCTATTTGATGGGAGGCCACACAAAGCCTCCTGAGTCATTGCACGGGCAGATGATGTTCAGAGAGATGTTCTATCTGCTTTCCAGATCAGTAGAGAACTGGGATAGTGACGTTGGAAATGAGAGTTGCATTGAAGTGGAATGGGATCAATACGATATGGAGAAAATATCAGCATGGGAGACTGGGAATACCGGATACCCGTACATTGATGCTATGATGAGGCAACTGGATAAGACCGGATGGATGCACCATTTGGGCAGACATGCAGTATCGTGCTTCCTGACTAGAGGGCAGTTGTGGCAGAACTGGACCCATGGAAGAGACGTGTTCGAGAGGAAGCTTATCGACAGCGACTGGGCGCTGAATAATGGAAATTGGCTATGGCTTGCGGGAGTGGCCCCGTTCTCCATGCCATACTATCGGATATACAACCCATGTCCTGATTCCAAGTCCAGTCTGAACGTGGAAACTGTGAACGCAGAATTCGTCAGATATTGGGTCCCAGAACTTCGATCCTATCCATCGAAATATATTTTTGAGCCGCACTTAGCCCCAGTTTCTGTTCAGAGAACATCGAACTGTATGATTGGGGAAGACTACCCCTTTCCCATTGTAGATAGGAAACTGAGCAGGAAGGAGAATCTTATTAGATTTAAATCCAGTATTCAAACATGATTTTTCAATTCGAATAGATTTGAAACTGGGATTTATACTTGTACTATCTATTGCCCCTACATGCCCGTGGACGTAGTCTGGTTCAAGAGAGACTTGCGGTCGAGGGACCATGTCCCCTTACTGAGTGCCTCACTTTCCGGAAGGCCAGTAATCTGCTTGTATGTTCTAGAAACTGAGAGGCTTGAGCAGGACGACACGGACCCTATTCACATCCAGTGGGAGCTTGATTGTGCAGCTGACCTATCCAGAACCCTCAATGATTCGGGGGCATTCTTGCACTACGGATTGGGAGATGCTGCGGAAGTACTGGAGAGAATACATATGGAGCATGGCATAGAGAGGCTTCTCTCGCATGAGGAAACTGGAAACTCGTGGTCATATTCTAGGGATATCAGTGTGTCTAATTTTTGTAAATCTAGGGGCATTAAGTGGATCGAATACCCCAACAACGGAGTCGTCAGGAGACTAGGAAATAGAGATGGTTGGAAGAGAGAGAGGGACAAGAGAATGCGTGATCCATTGAGTTCACCTCCGATATTCAAGGAGAGCATTCCCTTTGGTGGTCCAGTACCGTCATTGGAGGATATTGGTTTCACTCCGAGAGAGTTATCGTACAAGCCTGAACCAGGGGAAGGAGCAGCGATTGACAGGCTAGATTCATTCCTAGAAATAGATGGCAAAGATTACAGATGGGCCATTTCTAGTCCTGTTCTTTCCCTCAAGCATGGCTCAGGGTTGTCCCCATACTTCTCTTCTGGCTCCCTCTCAATGAGGAGAGCTGTCCAGAAAACTAATGAGAGAATCGATTGGATTAGGAAAAATAAATCCCAAGTTGAGGGGCATAGAGACTGGATCAAAAGTCTCTCGTCGTTTAGGAGGAGACTAGCATGGAGATGTCACTTTATCCAAAAAATGGAGATGAAATCTGACCTGGATATGGTAGCACAAAATCCCGTTATAGACCGTAACATGAATAGGGAACTGGATATCGAGAGGTTCGCAAGGTGGAAGTCTGGTGAGACTGGGTGGCCTTTCTTAGATGCCTGCATGAGGCAATTGACTTCTACAGGTTGGATAAACTTCAGAATGAGAGCTATGATTATGTCGGCGGCTTCATACAATTTGTGGCTACCTTGGAGGGAGACTGGGTCGTACCTAGCTAGGCAGTTTATCGACTATGAGCCAGGGATACATTGGTCACAGATAGGGATGCAGTCAGGAACTACAGGGATAAACACAATCAGGGCATACTCCATGACAAAACAGGGAAGAGATCAAGACCCCGGAGGGGACTATATTAGGAAATGGGTTCCAGAGCTTTCTATGGTCCCGACTAAATTTATTCATGAGCCATGGAAGATGCCATTGGAGCTTCAAGAATCTTTAGCATGCGTCATCGGAGATTCTTATCCCTCCCCAGTAGTCGATGAGGTTGAAAGCAGGAAGTCCGGGGTTAGCAGGAGCTACTCGGCCAGAAGAGGAGAGGAGGCCCGACTGATAAGCAAGCAAGTTCTGGAGACCCATGGAAGCCGAAGAAGACCTAGGAAGAGGAAGGTCATGAGTTCTACGAGTACACAGCAGAAGCTTTTCTAGAACAGATCGTCGTCGTCTTCAGTGGTGTCAAAGGACATCATCTTGGACGTTGCCTTGGCAGTAGCCTTGGCAGGATTCGAATCTTCGCTTTCCTCTCTTCTTCTTGCATCAGCGGCCTCTTGCTCTAGAAGCTCTAGCTCTTCGGGGGTCAGTCCACTCTCCTTTGCGAGCTTGATTCTTCTCTCATCTCTTGCCCTGATCTCCATGAGCCTCTGTCTTGCTTTGTCATAGTGCTGCATCATGTACATCGCGTCATGCTCAAGAAGAGGAGAGTCTGAAATTATGGTAATATCCATCCAATCACCTTCTTCGGCCAGAAATTCAGCGAACGGCTCGAATTTGAGATCTGATTTCTTAATCTGGGTGTAGTGAAGTGCATTTCCCATTCTGTGCTCAATTCCCGCGAAGTGGCAGTAGAACTTGCTACCTCCGTAATTCTCCCTGACCATGTCGAAAAGCTCGGCATAGTCCTCACTGGTCCTCATGGATCCATGGCCCCTGGCATGGATATGTCCAATATTGAGGACTGGGACTGTTCCTTCTACGTGATTGCATACTTCTAGAACCTCTTCCACCGTGCCCCAAAGCTCCTGCCTACCAGATGTCTCTATCCCAACTAATGATGGCTCTTGTTCAGATATCCATGGGAACGCGGTGTAAGCATCCTCATCTTGTTCGCCCCATATCTCCCCGACTCTTTC
>MDTB01099163.1_pt1 | contig 20485 bp, 18 predicted proteins | sample 811161 | NCBI WGS metagenome assembly MDTB01 (sample SAMN05326650, study PRJNA326480) | marine metagenome | isolation source: seawater | place: Mediterranean Sea | collected 2009
ACAAATAAGTTTCCACCTCCCCAGGGACCATTTACAATTTTTGAACCAATACTAACTTTCATATATCTCTCTAAACATTTCTCTAAATCTATTCATTCCTTCTGGTAACATAAATTTTTTACTATTTTCATAAGCATATTCAACCATGGGTTTAGCTTCCTCAAAGTTATCAAGTGAGTATATTGAATTCGGATGAAGTATTTCACTAGCAACACCAACGTCGGTAGAAATTATGGGTGTTTTAGAGACTGCACATTCCAAAATTGCTTGTGGCCCACCCTCTAGCCTGGAGGAAACTAAGTATAAATCTAATATATTATAAAACTCATTGAGTTGATCAATTTGAACCATTTCAAAATATTCGTAAGGGATTTCATGCTTTTCTAAATTGTTTATTACATACTGTCGTCTAGTTCCGGATAGTAATATCTTAACATTTTTAGTTTTATTTAAACGATTTACTAAATCAATAAAAATATCCGGTCCTTTTATTAATTTTGGAGACACTAAGTCACTACCTTCAGTATCTCTTTGAAAACTACCAATAATATAATCACTTTCTGAGAAACCATATTTTTTTCTTAAGATGCTTTTTTTATTTACATAAAATAAATTTTCTTGATTTATCCAAAAAGGTATTGAAATAATTTCTTTATCAGTAAGTCTTTCAAGTTGTTCTTTTGTTTTCAATGAAATTACGTGATACAAATCAACATATTTGTCCATCTTATAAAAATTTTTTTCATCTTTTTTATTAAAATTATCAAAATCAATATGATAAATTGATGCAACTACCTTTTTGTCCTTTAAATGTTTTGGTCGAATTTTTTTCCAGGTCCAGGTAGAAATTATCCATACAATATCTGCATCTTGAATGCTATTTGAAGTGATATCATTATTGTTTGATGACCACTCATCAATTACTCTATCGATGATCCAAGATTCATTAATTTTATTAGTAAAAATTTTCATAACATTTAGATTCAATTTCAAAATAATGATATATTCTCATTTAAACTAGCTTATATGGAAAATATTCTTATTACAGGAATAAGTGGACAAGACGGTATCTTCCTCACAAACATTCTATTAAATAGGGATGAAGAACTTATAGTTCATGGTACGTCAAGAGGTAAAGATCAGGAATTTATAAATAATCAATTAAAAAAAGTTGGAACTAATAATTTACAAAATTTGAAAATTTATAATTTAGATTTAGAAAATAAAAATGAGGTTGAAGATTTAATTAAAATAGTTAGTCCAAACAAAATTTTTAATCTTTCTGGACCAAGTTCTGTTTATGATTCTTTCAACGAACCTCAATTAACTGAAAAAACAATATTAACAATATTCAATAATTTAATTGAGGTTTTGATTTCGAAAGAAATTAAATGTAATTTTTTTCAAGCCTCTTCATCAGAAATGTTTTCCCCCAACCTTGAAGGAAAAATTAACGAGTCTAGCAAATTAGAACCAAACTCTCCATACGCAAAAGCCAAAGTTAGTAATCATAAAAAATTATTGAATCTTATTGATGAATATGAATGGAATATGATATCTGGGATTATGTCTAATCATGAATCAGAATTTAGAGAAAATAATTATTTAACTTCAAAAATCATAAATACAGCATTTCAAATTTATAAAAAAAGAGAGAATAAATTAATTATTGGAAGTTTGGAATACGTAAGAGATTGGAGTTTTGCTGGAGATATAATGGATGCAGCTACAATACTTACATTTAGTGATGCAAAAGGCCCTTATGTTCTTAGTTCTGGTGTTGGAAAGAGTATAAAAGATTTAGTTCAAATAGTTTTTTCATATTTTGATCTTGATTGGGAAAGATACGTCGTTGTTGACAATAGTCTATTGAGATCTGGTGATCCTAAAATTAAAATTTCTGACCCGTCTAAAATTTTTAATGAATTTGGATGGAAAACAAAATTATCTTTTGAAGATTTAATCGAAAGATGTATTGAGAATAAATTAAGCGTTAGTTTTTAATGTATTCGGTATAATATTCTTTCTTGCACAATTGAAATAATATTCTTGATCTTTTTTATGTTTATTGCTTAAGTTGTTTTTATTATTTAATTCATATAAAACTTCATTGAGGATGATGATTTTTTTTCCATAATTGTAACAATCTTTATAAAACTTATAATCTTGTGCAAAATAAAAATTTTCATCATATCCACCAACTTCTTCAAAAACATTTTTATCAACAAAAAGTGTTCCATGAATAAATGGATTTTTATATTTCATTACCAGGTTGTTCGGGAATAGATAGGAATATTTTGGAATTTTTTTTCCCGTGTCTTTGATAATGGCTCTCGAAGTAACAACCTCAAAATTCGTTTTTTTTATAAAATTAATTTGTGTAGTTAACCTGTGTGGAAGACTTACATCATCTGAGTCTTGTCTGGCAATATATTTACCATTCGAAATTTTTAATAATTTATTTAGTGACTTTGTAAGTCCAATATTTTTTTTATTTTCAACAATTTTTATTCTTTTATCATCTTCTCTTAAACTCTTCATAATGCTCAAAGTGCTATCGTTTGAACAATCATCTACAATCAGAAATTCAATGTTTTTATAATCTTGTTTTAATATACTTAAAATACTTTTTTCAATAGTTTCTTCTGAGTTGTATGAACTCATAATGACAGAAATTAAATCTTTACTCATCATTCAAAATTATTTCATTGAACTTGGTAATTAATATTTGAGGATCTAACTTGGCTCTGATAAATTCTTTAGCTTTTTGTGAATTACGATTTCTAGTGTCATCTTCATTTAACTTATTTAGCTTATTTGTAAAATCTTGGTAATCGAATTGATTAAATAGAAAATCATAGTTGACTGGTAGAAATTCTTTGATTCCACCTGAATTTGGAAATAATGATGTTTTACCATTTAAAGACGCTTCACAAAGTAATGTAGGTTGACCCTCATAAAGTTTTGTAGCTGAAATTACTCCTTTTGACCCCATTATTAAGTCAATTGTTTCATCGTTCGGAAGTTGAGCCAAAAATTCAATATTTTTATTTTGATATTTATTTTTTAATTTTAAGTATTCTGGACCGTCACCAACTATTTTTAATATGTTTTCTTTTAAATCTGATTTGAGATAACTTTCTATTAACTCATAAATTCCTTTTTCAGCTGATAACCTGCCAGCATAAATAAAGTAATTATTTTCATTAATCTTATTATTTTGATTTTCTTTCAAATAATTTGGAATAACATATACTTTGTTTCGTCTAGCATATTTTTTATCTAAAAAATGTTTATGAAATTCTGTTAAAACTGCAATAGAAAAATATTCATCTTGTATCACTTTTAGATATTTCTTTCCAAAGTAAATTCCGTATAGTGATTTAAGAAAAGAGCTTTGAAAATATTTATTAAATAAATTATTTGTTAAATTGCTAAGTCCACATGCTTGACAGAACGATTGATTATCTAAATGTACTTTTTTATTCATACTTTGTGTACAGTGATATCTAAAATTATGAATTTTAATTAACGTTTTTATATTCTTTTTTTTTAATATTTTAAAAACACCTAGTGATATTTTGAACCATGTATTGTGAATGTAAGCCATATCAGGTTGAAATTTATTTATTTCGTCAATCAGATTTTTATTTACAGATCTGTTTGAAAGAGTGAAAAAATTTAAAATATCAAAAATATTTTTAATTTTATTTTCATAGAATATTGTTTTAACCTCAAAATTATTGTTTAATAATTCCAGTTCATTTATTACTGCAATATCTTCACCGCCCTGTTGTCTATAGCTGTTATGAATAAGCAACAATTTTTTCATTTTGTTTATTTAATCATTTTTTTGTAAGTAACATTTCTTGTTTCATCAGTGACTTCTATTTTTACCAAACCTTGAGCATTTGGAAATTTAGTTTGGTCGTGAGTACAGTTAATTATCGTTAAATTACTTTCATTTAAAATTTCAAATATTTTTTTACTAGATTTATCGTCTAAATTTGCAGTTGATTCGTCTAATAAAAGAATCTCAATATTGGATAATAACGCTCTTATGAAAGCGATTTTTTGCATCTGTCCTGAAGACAGTGTTTTATTTGTAATTTGTTTTGTCAAATCGTAATTATTTTCTTCTTTAAAAGTTTCTAGATCCTTTAAGTATTTAATTACTGGTTCTTCATCAAGTTTATTTTCATTTCCATATTGTATATTTGACATTAAAGTTCCATCAAAAATTAAGGGATTAGGTCCTATAAAACCTAATTTGTTTGAAAAAATATTTATTTCTCCTTTCGAAGGAAAATAAATACCTGATATCAATCCAAGTAATGTACTTTTTCCTGAACCATTCGGACCCATCACTAGTGTATGAGAATTTTTTGGAATTTCTAAGTCTAATTTATTAAAAATTGTGTCATCGGAATTAAAATATGAAAATTCGACATTATTAAATTTTATGTTTTCTGATTGCTTGTTGATTTTATAATTATCTTTATAAATTAAATTTTTATTTTTTTCCATATCATAAAACTTTTCAATATGTACATGAGAATTAATAATTTGATTTAACGATGTAGAGACTGTACTTACTGATTGAAACAGCCTAAGTGCAACACCGATGAAATCAATTGTTAAGAATTTAACGTATCTACTAAAACTTGCAACTACAGATAAAGAGAATAATGTAAAAAACCCTGGGAGGAATGAATTTAGTATACTGTATCTAAAATTCTTTAAATCATTATCAAAAAACCTAACCAGTGTCGAACGAAAATTGTTCAATTCATGTTCTTCTTTTTTTAAAATTTTAATAAGAAATAAGTTATCAACAACACGTTGAATTTCCTTATTTGAAGTTTGTCCAGATTCGTATACTTCGTGCATTGCATTTCTAGCTTTTAATAAAAGTGTTTTGGCTGGATAATACAATAATATAACCCCAATAAATAAGACAGACACAGATCTTATATCCGCAACAATAAGATAAGTTAAATACACAATTATTTGTAGAAAACTATTTAAAAAATTTGCAAAACTTGAATAAAAAAATGAAATATGTGTTGTTAAAATATTTAAATAAAAATAAGAATCCGCTGTTGAATAGTTTTTTTGTTCTAAAAGTTCACCCAAAATGTGAATCTTTAAATTTTTGTTAACATTTATTTCTATATTTTTTAAAATCATCTTCTGTAAGTATTGAAATAAGAAACGAAAAATAACTAAAAGAGGAAGAAGATAAATATTATCAACAAAGATTCCAATAATATTATTTAGAAACTGTATTCCTGTATATTGATCTACAATTAATGCAGAAAAAATAACGATAATTCCAATATCAGTATAAGCGGCGACTTGTGTAAGAATTACTGAAGTAAAGATTAAAAGCTTCTTATTTTCTGTTTTTGATACCCTTGATACGTACAATATATCTTGTAATATATTTTTAAATTTTGACATATAAAGTTCATTATAAATTTCTTTACATTCTTATCTTTAAATTAATTTATAAAGTGAGTATTAATTTACAAATATTTTATGTGATTATTATTTTTTATTACTATAAATACTTGATGGTAAAAAGTTTTGTCAAAAATAAATTAAGAACTCTTTCAACTGATAGATATCCAGGAATATTTAGACCTTCAAGCTTTCCCTTCTTAACTGGTGACTCACTAAGAAATTTATGTGATCATGTATTTGATGAAACACAGTCTTTTGAACCATTGGAAGTAAAAGAGAATGATATTGTTTTTTTAAAAACAGATCTCAAGGAAATTTATTTCAACTATTATCATCAATCAATAAAGTCAAAATACATATTGGTTACCCATAATTCAGATATATCAATCGAAAAAGAAGATCTTGGTTTTCTTGATGATAAAATAAAGCACTGGTTTGCAGCAAAATTAAATGTTCTAGCATTAAAGAAGCTTACAGCACTTCCCTATGGACTAGAAAATAGGCGATGGTTAAAAAATGGACTAGTAAAAAACTTTAAATCAGAACTGTCTAAAAATATAAATAAAAACGAAAGAATTTTATGTTCATTTAACGCAAATACTAACTTAATGGAACGTGCACCTCTAGTTGATATTGCAAGGAACAAACAAGAAATTATTGATATACGTAATTTTTCTGAAAGCAAAACATATATAAAGGAGTTATCTAATTATTCATTTAATTTATGTCCAGAGGGTAATAATTTTGAATCCCATAGAATTTGGGAAAGTTTAATTTTTAAAACCACTCCTATAGTAATAAACAATATTGTTAATCAAAATTTTTACAACATGGGAATACCTCTTATAATGCTTGATAATTGGAATGATTTATCTAATTTAGATATCAATGATTTAAAAAGAATCAACGCAAGAAACTTAGAAAAAAATTATGAAATTTTTGTTAATTTAAATTTTTGGAAATCTCAGATAATATCGGCTAAGTCTTAGGAATTGGTACTAGTCTGTTTGTCGAGGTTTCCTCGTGATAGTCTTCCTCGACATTAATTCTCCAAATATCATTGTTTTCATTATTTAGAATATTTCTGATACTTTTAATCGCAGTCATCATTGAGTGGTCTTGATTGTTATATCTATGCATTCCATTTCTTCCTATTGGATATATGTTCTTATGTTCTTGAGATAACCAATTTGCTATGTTTTCAATATTTTCTGAATAATTTAGATCATAAACAGGATAAGCTTTAGGCATTCTAACAACATACCCCTCTTCTACAGAATCTTTTTCAATCAATGATAAGGTTTCTAATTCTTTTATTGCAAGATCAATCATTCCCTCATCATCCATTGTCCATAGCTCGTCTCCTATGTTCACAAAATATTCGAGGCCAAGGCACGTTTTTCCTTCTTTTACAAGATAAGGTGACCAACTACCGTAATTTTGAACTCTTCCTACTTTTACATCTGGCTCATGTATATATATCCAATTATCTGGAAATGTATTTTCTGTGTCAATTACTAATGCAACTGATAGAAAATCTCTAAACCCAAGGTCTTTTCCGGAAGAAAGTACTTTTTTATCTGGTGATGGATGAATAGTTGAAGGTAAATGTGCTAATGGCATGCTACTTAAGATATTCTTTGCATAGTATTCTTCACCTGAATTTGTCTCAATAATATAGTGATCTTTTTCTTTAGTTATTTTTGAAACTTTTGTTTGGAGCTTAATCTTGTGATTTTTTGTCAATTAATTTCTTATACGCTGTTTCCCACATCATTCCAGGTCCATATTTAGGATATTTAAATTCATCGATTAATGTAGTTATAATTTCACCGGATCTATTTATATTTAGGGAATTTAATATAGCTTTAAACAATGATAAATTTTTAATTCTTTGAGCAGCCCAATCCGCTCCAATCTCATTTGCTTCAATACCCCATACTTTTTCTGTATAAGTCTTAAAAAAAATATTATATAGTCTCCAGCCAAACCTGGCTGCAACCCAGTCTTCAAAATTATCTTGATTTTTTGGCGGTTTAATTTTTACATACATATAAGAAAGAACACACCTTATTGCCTCAAATATTCCAAGGTTGAACAATGCATTTGAAGCTTTCAATGGATAATCAAAGAATTTCTTTTTGTAGTAAATGCGACTCATTCTTGGTCTTAGTAAAAAATCATCTTTCTCTAATATTTCATCCCAAACTTTATATACCTCATCAACTTTTGTAAAAAACCGGTGACCTCCTATGTCAAACCTCCATCCGTTTCTTTCAACAGTTCGACTTATTCCACCTACTTCTTTATCACCTTCTAAAATTAATGTTTTGACACCATGTTTTTCAGCTTCCCAAGCCGCTGTTAGACCCGCTGGCCCCGCTCCAATAATTACAATTTCATTGATTTTCATTATTTACTCTTTGATCTTATTTTAGAAATGAAATAGATTAATAATCTTTTTTTACAGTGAGAATATTTATTATTTCATCAATGACTAGTTCGCTTACTAGCTTTGCTCCATCTTTTGAAAGGTGGTCATCGTCCGAATAGAATATTTTATCTCCGTATGAACCTACACATAAATTATTGTAAAAATTTTTACAAAAAATGTTTTCTGGATAAACTCTACTTATTTGATCAGATTGAATTGAATCAAGCAAATCTTTGCTATTTTTTGATCTTTCTTTCCAAAGATCATATGAATAACCAACGGTCTCTCCCCAATTAAATTTTTCATAAAAAAATAAATTTGGAACGTTCCAGCCTTGAGTAGGTATAGGATAAATTAATATAATTTCATTATTGTTATCAATTAAATATTTTAAAACTCTTTTCACTTCATATTCTACATTTACTAATGTTTGTATATTTGTATCTTCTTTTTCAATACCATTAAAAAAGCCTTCTTCGGAAAGATATAAAGGCATTCTTCCTCCATAAATTACTATTGAGTTGTTTATCGATTCAATAAACTTTCCTATTTCTGAGACATCATTTTCCGGACAAGAAATATCAGAAACTTTTTTATAAAGTAAAGGAAGGCATCCATTGCCACCAAAGTGAAAATAATCAAATTTTAATTCTTCTCTTTCTTTTTCGATTAATGTACTAATAGTTCGCAAAGAAGAATCCCCTAAGCTATATATTTTTCTTTCTGTAGATTCTGTGTCAAAAAAGCAAATTTCAGAAATCCTTCTATTTTCGCAACTTCTATTGTTTTGCTGAATTATATTTTGAGACTTTAAAGAATATATAACTAATCTGTTGCTGTATGGATTAAGTTTTAATAAAGCTTCGTTTCTTGATGAAAACCCAAAAAATACTAAAGCTGTTAAAAAATATACAATTAAAAAATATTTAATATTTGTAACCTTCTTATTAGATAAATATCTTTTTTCTATGAAATAATAATTTAAGTATGAAATGAGAAAAAGAATAGTAACTAGATAAATCTTGGAAAGATTGCTTTCATTAATACTATTTTTATATAAATAGATTTTATAAAATGAAAATATTGGTTGGTGAAATAAATATAAACTATAAGATATTTTTCCAATAGTTATAAAGATTTTCTCGAATTTAAATTCTTTTACATCACTTTGGGATCCTAGCAAATACATTGAAACACCTATTAAGCATATAACTCGCGGTAAAAGATTATTTATTTCTAAATCGTCAAAATAAATATATGAAAATAAGATAATTAATAACCCAAGTGAATATGAACCTTTAATTTTTGTTGAATGGTACACATACATCATGACTACACCAAGTAAGAATTCCCACATACGAAATTGTGGAAGATAAAATGCAACTTCACTTGATAAAGACGCAGCAATAAAGAATGAAATTATAAAGAAAATTAAGATAGTTAAAAATTTATTTATCTTTTCTTTTTTGTAAATTACAAACATTAGGACTGGAAAAATGATGTAAAATTGTTCTTCGATTGACAAACTCCAAGTGTGAATCATTGGCATTAACTTTGCCGAAGAAGTGTTATAAAAATCTAAATCTAGTAAATAAAAATTTGAAACGAAGAAAAGACTACTTCCTGTACTTCTTAAATACTCTATTAACTCTTTTGGAGCGAGTAATTGAAAACTAAAGGGAATTGTGAATAAAATTGTGCTTAATAAGGATGGAAATATTCTTCTTATGCGACGCTTATAAAATAAACTGAACCTAAAGTTTTTCTTTGTTAATGAAGAAACAATTGTGTTAGAAATTAAAAATCCTGATAATACAAAAAAGACATCTACACCAAGCCAACCACCAGTGAAATATTCATCAGTGTAGTGATAAAAAATTACTCCCAGTACAGCTATTGCTCTCAAGAGATCAAGTTGTTTAATATAAGAGAATTTTTGAATTATTATTTTTTCACTTAGAAGTTTCAATTTAATTCTTTTTGAGTACAGCAACAAAACAAGAGTTATTTGTATAAAGATTTACTTCAAAGGTCTTGCTTGCAACGAATAAAGTTAATTGATATAGTTCTTCAGCATATTTATTTATGTCTTCAATAACTAGATATCCTCCTTTTTTTAACATCTTTTCTGCAAAATATATTGAGTTTATATTTGCAACAACAGAATGTAACCCATCATCAATCAGAATATCTACATTACCTAATAAATTTCTTGGCAATGTATCTAAAGAATCTACATGGTTTTGGTCAAAATAAAAAGTTTTAATTCTTTCTTCTTCAAACAATACATTTTTATCAAACTCTAAGCCAACTATCTGACTATTGGGTAAAAAGTCTCTAAAAGATCTTAATGAACTACCTGGTTTACCCTTACGTGACATATTAGATAATACGTCTTCATTGTTAGATCCAATACCAATTTCAATTACTAAATCAATTTCTTCTAATTCTTCAATAATAAAATTGTAAATTAAATCGTATCCGTGTGTTTTTTTGTCAGAACCATAACTATCAAATAAATTTCCCAAGATTCTTTTATTATTATCAAACTCTTCAAAAATATTCTTAACTGGAAATTTAATAGGTTGAACTCTTAAAATTGACTTAGAAAAATTTTTAATATTATATATTGTGTTTTCAACTTTTAAACTTTTTTCACCTGATACGTTTGGAGAAAATTCCTCAAAAGTATTTAAAATATTTATTTTTGTTTTTGAGGTAAAAAAAGTTTTATAAATAAAGTTTCTTAATCCAGAAGAATTATTGTAAATATACGGAAAATATTTTTTCAACAGTCTCCTTAGAAAGTTTATAAAACTCATAGTAATCAATTATATTATTCCTAAAATTAGAAATATCTATTAATAAAATTAAGAAAACATAACAATTTATGAAAATAGCAATTGTAACATCCACTTTTCCTAAAAGTTCTTTTGACAATGTTCCAAAATTTGTTGAAACACAGGTTATAAATTTAAAAACAAATTTTCCGAATTTAGAATTTTATATATTAGCCCCTCAGGACAACTCAAGAGAAACTTCACTAAACACGAAGTATTACAAACAAATTAGATTCAATTATTTTTGGCCAAAACATTTTCAGAAATTGACAAATAACGGAATAATTAATCAATTAAAACAAAATGTTTTGTATTACTTTATGGTTCCATTCTTTGTTTTTGCTGAACTTTTTGCCTTAATACGATTAGTTAAACAAGAAGATATTGATTTAATTTATGCACACTGGTTTTTTCCCCAAGCAGTAAATGCATTTATAGTATCAAAAATATTAAATGTGCCTTTTTCTTTCACTTCTCATTCTTCAGATCTAGTTATTGTGGATAAAAAAATTCCTATCTTAGGAAAATTAATAATAAGAAAAGTTTGCTTGAATGCAAAATCAATTAGCACTCCTTCTAAAAAAATAATGAGCTTAATCAAAGAATACTTCTCTGATGAAGAATTTAAAAAAATAAATCATCATGTTATACCAATGGGAATAAATTCAAACAATATTTCTTTGGACACTAAAAAAAATACCAATAAAAGTGTTTTTGAAATTCTATTTGTTGGAAGGTTTGCAGAGAAAAAGGGTGTAGAAGTTTTGATAGAATCAATTAATTTTCTGATGCAAAAATCAATTTCAAAAAAAATTAAGTTAAAACTTGCTGGAGAGGGAGAAGAAGAAAAATATAAACATATTATTAATAAATTTGATCTTGATAATGTTGTTCAATTTGTGGGTTATTTAAATGAAAAGGATAAATACAAAGCAATACAAGCAGCGGATTTAATTGTTGTACCTTCTATTAATAGTTCAACTGGTGATATAGAAGGTTTACCAGTTGTTGTATTGGAGGGACTATATTGCCAAACTGCAGTGCTTGCATCAGAAAATACCAACGCAAATGAAATAATTGAAGATTCAGTAAATGGTTTTATTATTAAAAATATCAATCCTTATGATTTAGCAAAAAAATTATCTGAGATTATCAATTTAGACTCAAAAATAATACAAGAAATAGTTAATGCAGGGTCAAGTAGTGTTAAAGAGTTTTCTTCTAAAAAAAATTCAGAAAATTTTTATAAATTTTTAATTTAATATTTTAAAGTATAAATTTTTTATTTTAGTTCTAAATCCTATTTGATTTTTCATAATTAAATCATATAAAAATAAAGATTATTAACACATCAAATAATTTGTTAAGAATTATTAAAGTAAGATATGTTATATAATCAAAAAAAGTTAATAATAAAATGAAAATAGCAATCTTTGCTCTCACAAGGGGTTATCCTCAAGAAAAATCAAGTTATAGTAGTTTGATAAAAAGAAATGCTTCTATATATGAACATATAAATAAATTTAGAGATAACCCGGCAGATATAATTTTATTTCATGAAGGAAACATAAGTAGCAATGACCAAAAATACATAAATTCTTTTTATCCAGAAAACTTAATTTTTAAAGATGTTTCACAATATTTTGATGTTAAAGATTTGAATCTAGAGGGTGAAAAAAAGTTTAATTTAGGCTACAGAATAATGTGTCGATTTAATATGTATCATGTTTGGAAAGAATTAGAAAATTATGATTATGTTTTAAGAGTTGATGAAGATATTGAGTTGATCGATTTTGATCCTTTTGTATTTGAGAAAATGCACAATAATAATATTATTTATCTCACTGGTAGGTTTACAAAAGATACCCATAGGCTAACAAATGATACCTTACCTTATTTTTTGATTGAAAATACGAAACTAAATATCAAAAAAATTTACAATCATAAAAACCCCTATACCAATCTTTATGCTTCTAGTGTTAATTTTTGGAAAAAAGAAAAAGTAAATAACTTATTGAAGAAAATAGCACTTTCCGATCAACAGTTAATTAACAGATGGGGCGATCACACTGTTCAGGGATTACTTTTAAACCAATTCAAAATAAAAATAAGTTTATTTAAAAAGCTTGAATATAGACATATTTCTCATAATTTAATTATAAAAAACAATTTCATAAGAAATTTATCAATAAATTCAAAGCTTAATCCTATTTCAACTACTGAAAATATTTATTCCAAAATGAAGAGTCGAATTAAAGGTAAGATATACTCAAATAATAAATTTGATTTCGACAGTTAATTTTTGTGAAGTTTTAAAAAATTTAAATTTATAATATCTTTAAAGAGAACTATGGATGAAGAAAAAAACTCGTTTATTTATAAAATTTTAAGATTAAGTTTTGTTTATAGAACGTACCAATATTTAGTTATAAAAAAATCTACTTATAAATTCATATATCAAAATATTTTCAAAACAAATGAAAACTCAGTAGTTCTAGATTGTGGTTGTGGACCAGCTCAATACAGAAAGCTAATTAAAAGTAAAAAATATATTGGAATTGACTTTAATCCAAAACATATCCAAACTGCAAAAAAGAATTATCCTAATGACATATTTTATGAAGGAGATTTATCCAAATTTAATTTTCAAAATATTGGAAAAGTCACAGATATATTGCTTTTTGGGTTACTTCATCATTTAAATGATGAAAATGCAAGAAACTTAATTAACAATCTTATAAACCAGTTAGAAACAACTGGACAGATAACTGCTATTGACCCCGTGTATGTAAAAAAAGAGAGTTTTTATGATAGTTTTGCAAACTTCATAGCATCTAAAGATCAAGGGAATTATGTTAGAAAAGAAAATGAGTATAGAGAACTCGTAAATTCTAAGCTTGCTACTACTGAAACAATAATATATAAAAACCTTCTAAGAATACCTTTTTATCACCATATATTGAATATAAAAATATAAATTTACAATCTTATTCATAAAAAAAATATTAAAATTGCCTCAGATGATATCAGTTGTAATACCAACCTATAATTCAGAGGAAATTATAAAAGATTTATGTAATCAAATACAAAAATACATTACACAAAATGATGAGATAGTTATTATTAATGATTTCTCTAGTGATAATACTTCAAAACAACTGGATTCAATTGAAAAACTCTACCCTAATATTAAGGTCATTAATTTATCAGTCAATATTGGGCAAGTAGGTGCAACTCTTCTTGGAATTAAAATAGCAAGAGGAACAAAAATTGTAACAATGGATGATGACTTCCAACATGATCCAAAATTTATACCTATTTTAGTAAATGAGTTGGAAAATTCTAACTCGTCAGCCGTGATAGCAAAATGGGATCCTGATGAAACCTTTTCGAGAAATTATGGATCTTTGTTATTTACCCAGATTTCATCTTTTGTAATATTTAAAAATTCAAATTTTAGGAATACCGCTTTTAGAATTATAAATAATGAACTGAAAGAAGACTTCGTTAAATTTTTTATTTCAAGATTTTGGATTGATCCAAGAAGATTAAAATATAAAGTTCACCAAATAAATGTTGACCATAATCCCCAAAACTTTAGGCCTTATTCATCACTTAAATCAAGAATGTTATTGGCATCAAAGCATTTAATTTTTGATTCTTATTTAGTTCAAGTTATTTTTATATTGTTTTTCTTTAAAAATTTTTCTATTTTATTGATTTTATTTACATTATTTTCAATATTTCAATTTTTAATAAGAAAATATGTTGGGAAAAAAAGAAGTATTATTTATAAACTATTTGATTAGTTGAGTGCATCTGGATTGTTTTTTAATAATTGTTGATACCATTTTAGTGTATTAGTTTTAATTTCATCGATTTCGTTATCATGAATATATTGAGAGATTTTCTCCACTTCATCAAAAAATTTAGGATATTCAATTCTTGGTAAAAGGTCGTGACTTTTTTGAAAAGAAACATGATATGACCTATGGTCAGGTTCTCCATACCAATTTTTTTCAAAGCTCCCACCAAGTGCACTATTAATTTTTTCATAAATTGAATCTATACTTAGATTTAAATCATCATTGCCAATATTAAAAATTTCTGAGTTATGTTTTGTTAATACTTTTTCATCAATTGATAAAAAACGATTGTTTAATTCATTTAAACTTAGTATTGGTCTTTTTTGATTACCATCTCTTAATATATTTATACTTCCATTTTTAATACCTGAGTAAACCATCCCATTAACAACAAGATCTAACCTCATCCGTTTAGAAACACCGAAAAGTGTTGCTTGCCTGAAAACAATAACTTTAAAATTTTCATCTGATTGTGAAAGAACTAATTTTTCGGCTAACAAATTCGCATATGCATATGTTGTAAGAGGATTTACAGAACTACTCTCGTCAACTACCAAATCATTAAATCCATAAACGCTACAACTAGAAGCTAAAATATATCCAAAAACTCCTGCTTCTTTGGCAAGTCTTGATGTTCTTCCTCTTGTTTCACCGTTAATTTGATATGTCAGAATTGGATTAAGCTCTGCTGAGGGATCGTTTGAAATTGACGCAAGATCAATAACTATATCTATATCCTTAAAATCTTCGATCTCTAAATCTCGTACATCCTTATTAAGTAGAGTCAGGTTTTTATTATCATCAAATTTCGTTTTAAAGAAAAATTTATCCACAACTTTCACATAGTTGTCATTATTGATCAACGATTCAACAAGTGAACATCCAACGAATCCTGCTCCACCTGTTATTAAATAATTCACTTTTGCCATACTATAATTTTAAATATGATTAAATTTAACATACCTACAAACTTTCCAACAACTAAAAAATATGTTCTTGATGTTATAAATGGTAAAAATTATGGAGACTTTGGTAAATACTACAACCTTTGCGTAGACTTTCTTGAAGAATTTACAGGATCCAAAAAAATAATATTGACTCATTCAGCAACTTCTGCATTAGAGTTATCTTTTCAATTATTAAATTTACCCCGGTCTACTGCCTTAATGCCCTCTTATACTTTTTCATCAACAGCAAATGCAGCGCTGAATAATAAATTAAAAGTTTCTTGGATAGATGTTAATGATGAAGATCTTTGTTCAAACATAAGAGAGTTTAATAAATCTGGCATAAAGAAAAAAATTTATGTACCAGTTCATTATGGAAGTAGTGCCTGTGATATGACAAATTTAAATTATGATGCACCTGTAATTGAAGACGCGGCTCAATCTTTGGGGGTCTTTCATAATAAAAAACATGTTGGAACTTTTGGCTTATTTGGTGTTCTGTCTTTTCATAACACAAAATTTATACATGCTGGCTTTGGTGGAGCAATATTGATAAATAATACAGACTATTTTGACAACGCAATGGAAATATATAACAGAGGTACTAATCGTCATCTATTTCAACAAAATAAAGTAAATAAATACAATTGGACTTCGTTTGGGTCATCACACGGAAATTCTGATATTAATTTTGCAGTATTGTATTCTCAACTAGAAAATTTAGACAAAATTATTTCGAAAAGAAAAAAGATTTATAAAACATACGAAAAAGAATTTGAACACTTGATAAATTTTGGAGTAAAACTACAAAATTTAAAAAATACAACCAGTTCAAATTATTCATCATTTTATGTATTAACAAACAATTTGAACGAAAGAAATCAACTAATTAAGTTCTTAAAAGAAAATCAAATTACCAGTCAATTTCATTATGTAAATCTACATGATTCACCTATGGGTAAGAAAGTTACTAAAACAAAAAAATTAAATATTTCAGAGTCTGTAAGTTCTAGGGTTGTAAGATTGCCTATTTATCCAGATTTAAAAAAATGGGAAATAGATAAAATAGTTTCTTTTGTAAACAGCTTTTACCAATTTAAAAATCAAAATATTTAGCTAAGAGACTTTGTCCATATGTTGAATCTTCTATGGAATTTATAATTTTTTCAAATTCAAATTTAGATATCCAGCCGTTAGTGTATGAAACCTCCTCAATCGATGCAATTAAGTTGTTTTGTCTTTTTTCAATTGAATTAATGAAGTTTCCAGCCTCAAAGAGATCTTCGACAGTTCCAGCGTCAAACCAGTTTATTCCCCTACCAATATTTTGGATATGTACATTTTCATTTTTTAATAATAAGTTATTTAATGAAGTGATTTCAATTTCACCTCTTTCTGATGGTTTTATATTTTCAATTAAATCAAATACATTATTTTCGTAAAAATATAAACCAAGAACTGCTTCTGAAGATGGTGGTATTTTTGGTTTTTCAATTATTTCTAAAGGCTTATTATTTTTATCTCTTCTTAAAACACCAAACCTACTTGGATCATTAACGTCTTGAGTAAATAAACAGTTAAGACTTTTAGTCTTTGCTTCCATTAAATAATCTTTTAGTTCTCTACCGTAAAATATATTGTCTCCAAGTACGAGGTTTATGTTTTTATTTTTTGTAGCTTTTTTTGCTTCATAAAGGCCATGCGCCAAACCTTTTGGTTCATCTTGTTTAAGGTATTTGATTTGAATACCAAATTGACTTCCATCACCGAATAATTTTTCAAAACTTTGTATGTCTTGAGGATTAGTGATTATTATAATTTCCTTGTTGCCAGCCAACATTAATGTAGTAATCGAATAATAAATTAAAGGCTTACTATAAACAGGCATAAGGTGCTTGTTTATAGATTTTGTTAATGGAAATAATCTTGAACCAGTTCCACCTGCGAGTACTAATCCAATTGAGTTGTTCATAACTTATTTTACCATTTTATATTTATCAAATTTTTTTTGAATTTTTGATAAATCTTTATATTCAAATAAAAGAATTAAAGTTATCAAAAGAATCATTGAAAGATACTTAATCAAACCTAACAAATAAATAAAAATTAAATAGTTGGTAACTGGAACTACACTAAGAAAAATAAATAAAGTCCCTGAAAATTTTAATAATTTACTTTTTGACTCTAAATAGATTAATAACAAAAGAAAGAATATTGGTAATCTATATGCATTGTTTACTGTAACAAGTGTAAAGAGAAACCAATAGGTGTATACATTAAAAAACAAATCACCCTCATAATATTTTTCATGTATTTTTGAGACATTGTTTTTCGAATTAGTGATTATGAATGACAAAATTAACAATAAAAGTAATGCAAAAATAAAATATTCATTAATTCCCAGATATCTTTCTGCCATGTTTGAAAGATTTAATAAACCATATGAGTATTCAAACCTACCAAAACCGTATACGATTTTGTTGTTTAGGATCTCTAATAATGCAAAATAAAAAGACACAGAAAAAAAGACAAAATTGATATAAGTAAATTTTTTATTGTTTTGTCTTATAAAATATAAAATTAAACCAAAAACTGCTCCAAGTGCATGTAATTTATAAAGTGATAAAGTGAAAAAAATTATAGAGACTGCAAAATTATATTTCTTTAATTTTGTAAGTGTAAAATAACTCAATACAAAATATAGTATGTCAAAATTTCCCTGAAATGTGAGAAAATTGAACGGGGGCGAAACTATAAGAAGAGAAACTAAAAGCTGATTAAAATTAAATCTCTTTAATACATCAAAATATATAAATATCATTATTAAATGCATAATTGCCATAAAAATTAAAGTTGTAATGTAAGGTTCAGTAGTTATATAAAGATAATCATCTAAAATACCTCCAGAAAGTTCCCTGCATTTTTTATCGAGACCGTCAAAAATATTTGGATTTTTTATACATGCCATCGCTTCAAAATTCCAAATGCCATCATAGAATCTTGAAACTCCATGATAAACTCTTTGACCGGTCAACATCCATAAATCATCAAAATATGAACTGAACGAATAAAGTGTTCTTAATAAATAAAAAGCTACAGGAAGAAAATTGATTAATCTTTTATTTACTTTATTGTTTATATCTATAAAGTTTTCGTTAACTAAAAATACAAAAATTATAAATAATCCAATATAATCCGGTATGAAAAAAACTAAGAGATAAATAAAAATTATTTTTATTTTGTTGTTTTTAACTCTATGGATTAATAGAGATAATAAAATTATATTAAAAAAGAAAATTTCATTGTAGGTTTGAGGGTTGGTATATGGAAAAACCGATTTTAATAGCGTTAATTCTGAACGGAAAAGATAAAAGTTGTAACAATTAAAAAGTATAAACAAAATTCCTATATATTTATCTTTTGTGACTCTTCCTAGAAGTAAAATTATGAGAGAAGAGTTAATTATTAAATTAAAGAAATTAAATAAAAACCGATTGGTACCTACAGTTATTTTTATCTGATTTGAAGTATTATCAATTTTTAATACTTTTCCTAAACAATAAAAGTTATTTACCTCTGGATAGATATTTAGATCATATGCTTCATAAACAATTTCTTTATTCTTTGGATTACGATTGTCGTCTATGGAAAATTGCCATTTACTAAGTGAGCAATCATTTATCTCATTTTTTTCAAATATTTCAATATTTACAGATTCTTTTTCATATCCAATTAAGAAAATATTTAGAAAAACTAATATTGTTACTAAAAATAAAAAAAATACTGTTATTAAATTTAAAGATTTTGAATAAGAATCTAGTCTAAATTTAGATAATACTTTCACATTAAATATGTTAATTAATAGTGATTAAGAATGTTTTTATAAAGATTTAAATATCTTTAATTTCCTTTAATTTCTTCATTCTCTAAAATAATAAAAGTTTCAAAATATCCCGATTTTAGAAAAAGTGCTTTGGATGCATTATTTTGAACCTTAACTTTTGCTACTGCACTAGGCCAAATTTTTTTTAATTCTTTAAGCATAAACTTACCTATCCCTTGATTTTGATACTTTGGAGATGTACAAATACGAATATCATTATCAAGAACACCAAAGTAACCAACTGGAACATTGCTTTTTAAGCATATACGATAATTGTAACTATTTTTTTTCATATAAATTATTTGATTTTCTTTAGATATATTCGCTTTTTCAATGAAGCCTTCTTGTACACTTGGGTTGTTTCTCAATTCTCTAACAAAATCCCAATATTTTTCATGACATTCGACTATTTTTAAATCTTTAAGCATAATTAATTTTAACTTATTTTTTTATACTCTAGTCTACAGTTTTCCAAAGATGTAAAGAAGCAATTGTTTTATATGGAGACCATATTTCAGCATATTTATCATAATCATTCCAATTTTGGTTAGATTTTATCATGTCAAAATTATTCATTGCTAATCTCAAACCAGCATCTTTGGAAGTAAAAATATTTAATTTTCCAATACTAAATATTTCGAACATGTTTACTGACCAAGGCCCTATTCCAAAAACTGATAACAAAGTTTGATTAAGATCTTTACTACTTAAACTAGATAGGTCTTCAATGTTTTTACTCAAATATAAATTTGAAATTTCTTTTATTGTTTTGGCTTTGTTAGTACTTAATCCTAGGTTTTTAATCTCATTTATATTCAAATTTTGAAAATGTTTTTCATTTAAATATTCTGAACTAAATTCTTCCTTAATCTTTTGAAAAATAGAATTTGCAGCTTTGGTCGATATAAATTGCGAAACAACTATTCCTACAAGAGTATCAAACTGATTTTCTTTGACAGGCTTAAAAATAATATGCCCATTTTCATCAATTATTTTTTTTAATTTTTTATCTTTTTGACGTAAATATTCTTCTTTTTTTGAAAATCTCA
>MDTB01074077.1_pt1 | contig 20483 bp, 20 predicted proteins | sample 811161 | NCBI WGS metagenome assembly MDTB01 (sample SAMN05326650, study PRJNA326480) | marine metagenome | isolation source: seawater | place: Mediterranean Sea | collected 2009
CGGGTGGATAGCTCAGTTGGAAGAGCATCGCCCTTACAAGGCGAGGGTCGGGGGTTCGAGCCCCTCTCCACCCACCAAAATGCACAGCAACGGTCCGCACGGAGCGGTAGTTCAGTTGGTTAGAATACCGGCCTGTCACGCCGGGGGTCGCGGGTTCGAGTCCCGTCCGCTCCGCCATTTAGGCTTCGCGATATGCGAGCCTCTTGGTCTCTAGACCCCTTCAAATCTGGAATCGGTTGTTAGGCCACCAACCTGTTCGTACAAAAGACCATACCTGCCATCCATACTTTGGCTAGGAAAGACGCTTAGTAAGGCAGTCCGATGTCCTCGTAATCCTATCAAATAGTTTTGTGCCGAGGGTATGGGGATCCACCATGGCTGATGGTCATCGGCGACCAAATGAACCCTAACCCACAGCTCTCAACGCCTCGTCTGCATACCCGTCATGCATCACAAACAATCTCAGCTTTTCCGTTGACGATGAATGTTTCGATGTCAGTGCGTAGCAGTCTGCCTGAGCCGGCCTATCCAGTGATTTAGTCACAAGAGGTAATTCCGCCTGCCCAAAAAAAGGTGCAATCCATTGATCCCGCTTTAAACGAGTCCAGCCATAATCAGTTGAGTAAGGTCGACTGAGGTGGCGCATGGCTTCCCGTGTTTCTTTATAGGTAGCCCAATAAGCAGGGCTTGGAGAATTCAGACCATCAGGCAGGTAGCCGGCATCAGACCACGGGTCGATTAAATATCCAAAGATTAACCCGAGCGAGGAATCGGGATTCATCAGGCCCACATCGGCGATCGATTGGAGACCAAGCGGTGTCTCGCTCATCGTTAATTGATGTGTTTCGAGATGGTTGATCTTTAAATCCAGCCGATCCTTGCAGCTAGGGCCTACCCAGGCAGATTTTTTGGTTCTTTCGATTGGGGATCCAATACCAGCGTAGAACTTCACCGCAACCTCCAGGTGAAGGACTCGACCGGGTAACTCAATTAAGTAGTCCAGTTCACCAATGGTTTGTTTTTGATTCTTAACAATGATCCCGTGACCCAGCAGTTTCACGCACTCGGTCTGCTCCAAGAGGGCGGTTAATAAACTCTCAAATCGTCGCCCGAGACGTCTCGGAGCGCCGTGCCAGGCCCATTCATTCGCCAAATTCTCCGCAATTTCTGTGACAGAGCCGTTGCAAATTTTTATCAGTGGCACACAATCAATATCCATACCGGATGACCAGATCGGTCGGGCCTCGAGAAGCCACCTTAGTTCGCGCTCGATTGCATCCCGATGATTTGCATCTGATAACACAGGTGAGGTGGGCATAAAGCTCCCGAGGATAACTGGTGAGTAAATTTAAACGTATCGCACTGATTGGTCGCTCAGGACATCAGCAAGCCACGGAAACCATAGCACGATTGGTTGACTACCTGAGAGCCGAGGATCTCGAGATTTGGGTCGTAGATGATATTGCCAGTATTGATGGGTTCTCAGATCTCCCGCATTGCACGCTTGAACAAATCGGTCAGAAAGTCGACTTGGCCGTCGTCGTCGGGGGCGACGGTAGCTTGCTTGGTGCGAGCCGGGCGCTTGCGAATTTTGGTACCCCGGTCCTCGGTATTAACCGAGGAACATTGGGATTTCTGACAGATATCCGTCCGTCAGAAGCGATAGAAAAGGTCGGGCAGGCACTGCTTGGACAATTCACTGAAGAGAAGAGGTGGCTTAACTCTGTTGAGGTAATCCGCGATGAACAGATAATTGCCCAAGCAACAGCCCTTAACGATGTGGTTCTGCACAAAGGACAAAGCGCTCGAATGCTCGGATTTGATCTCTGTATCGATGATCAATTTGTCTATTCTAGCCGCTCGGATGGCTTGATCGTCTCGACCCCAACAGGTTCTACCGCCTATGCGCTCTCCGCTGGTGGACCCATCATGCATCCGAAGCTTAATGCGCTTGTGCTCGTGCCCATGTTCCCCCATACATTAAATGCGCGACCTATCGTGGTCCCCGCAAGTTGTGTTGTGTCAGTAACAGTTACTGAGAAACACCAGGCACTGCCACAGGTCAGCTGTGACGGGCAAACGCACATATCCTTGCTATTGGGGGACCGTGTTCTGATTAGGCAATCGGAGGAGCAGCTGACCTTGTTGCATCCACCTGGATACTCATACTACGAAGTTTGTAGATCAAAATTACAATGGGGCGGCCGCATCGAGCCTCAACAGGATGATGAATGAATACAGTTGATGAATTAGTCGAGTCGTTGACCCCTGATATGGTGAACGAACTAAAACGCGCAATTGAGCTAGGAAAGTTCCCAGACAATCGAGCCGTCTCAGATCAGCAAAGGGAACTGATGATCGAAGCGACAATTCTCTATGACGCGTTGAAGCTCCCTGAAGAAGAAAGAACCGGATTCATTCATCGTAAAAAGCAGGCATCCGGTGTTCTAAATGTTGTGCCTAACATCATCCCATCTAAGGATACCGGAAATGACTGACTCACGCGCCATGAGTACTGCGCCATCTATTACCCGTTTGGCTGATTACGAGGTCTATCCATTCGCTATCGACTCCGTTAATTTGACTTTTGAGCTAGACCCCACTCGCACCCGGGTGACTCAGTCATCAGAGGTACGGCGAGTCGTGAGTGGGACGAATGCACTCGAGTTGAACGGTAAGGATTTAAAGCGAATCTCTATCAAAATCGACGGTGTCGAAGTCGGGGCTGATCGCATAGTAGAAATCGATGAAAGCCTATTAATTCGTAACGTACCTGAAGAATTCAGGCTGGAGGTTGTCACCGAGATAAATCCAGAGAAAAACACAGCGCTCGAGGGGCTGTATTTGTCTAATGGAATGTATTGCACGCAGTGTGAGGCGGAAGGGTTCCGACGGATCACTTATTACCCTGATCGACCAGACGTGATGAGTATTTTTACGACGCGGATTATTTCGGACCCGAGATATCCGGTTTTGTTATCAAATGGAAATCCAATCGAAGACCACCAATCACCTGATGGACGGAGGGAGGTCACTTGGCACGATCCATTCCCCAAACCTTGCTATTTGTTTGCGCTGGTTGGTGGAGATCTCGCTGTCAAGCATGATCGGTTTGTGACACTGTCTGGCCGTCCTATTGATCTGCGCATCTATGTTGAGGAAAAAGATTTAGACCGAGTAGATTACGCGCTCGAGAGCCTAAAACGCGCAATGGCCTGGGATGAGAGGGTGTATGGTCGTGAGTACGATCTCGATATTTTTATGATTGTGGCCGTGAGCCACTTCAACATGGGCGCCATGGAAAATAAAGGCCTCAATGTCTTTAATTCGAGTTGCGTCCTCGCGAACGCTAGCGCAGCTACTGATCAGGCATTTCAGCGTATCGAGGCAATCGTTGCTCATGAATATTTCCATAACTGGTCTGGTAATCGCGTGACTTGCCGCGACTGGTTCCAGTTAAGTCTCAAAGAAGGCTTCACAGTATTTAGAGACAGCGAATTTAGTGCAGACACAAACTCACGTGCAGTGAAGCGTATTCAAGATGTGAATTTCCTTCGTAGCGCTCAATTTACCGAAGACGCGGGACCAACAGCACATCCGGTACAGCCATCGGAATATCAAGAGATTTCGAATTTTTATACGCTGACCATCTACGAGAAAGGTGCCGAAGTCGTTCGCATGATCCGTACGCTTCTCGGTCCGGAATTATTCCGGAAGGGCAGTGATCTTTATTTTGACCGGCATGATGGGCAGGCTGTGACTATTAAAGAATTCGTTGAGGCTATGGCGGAAGTATCCGGCCGGGATTTCACGCAGTTCATGCGATGGTATCAGCAACCAGGAACGCCGCGATTGTGCGTCAAAACGAATCACGATGCTGCGACGGAGTCGTTGCAGATTCAGTTGGAGCAAAAAGCACCCATCATTGCTAGTAATGATTCCCATCTGCCCTATGTGGTACCTGTAAGCTATCAAGTGATTGATCAAGAGACAGGTGCGGTAATTGTACCGGAGGCCTTGTTTGAGCTGACTGGAGAAGCCGCGTCAATAACTTGCGAGGGCGTATCGGCCCGTCCCGTTGTTTCTATCTTGCGAGGTCTTTCGGCGCCAGTTAAGTTGGAAATGAATCGATCAGTGGACGAATTAGTGGCGCTTGCTAGGTTCGACGATGATGGCGTCAGTCGCTGGGATGCCATCCAAGAGCTATACATGAAGACGATTCAAAGCCTCCTTCGGGACCCCGGTTCATCGATTGATGGCGCCCTAGACCTGTTGATCTGCGATTTGATCAAGGACCCATCGATGGTAACTGACCCGGCTTGTTTGGCCGAAATGCTGTCTCTTCCCCAAGACAATATCCTATGGGATGCATTCCAGCCCGCTAATCCACAGGAGATCTTGGAGGCACGTAAGGCCCTACGTAAAAAAATAGCGGAGGCTGGCTCACTGCTGTGGGCTAATCTATACGAGGCCATGCGGATTGACGGACCTTATCGGCCTGACGCGGACGCGATCGGTCGCCGGTCGTTAGCTATAACTGCCCTCGGCTACTTGGCTAAGGTTCGATCAATAGATGACTTGCTTGGTGAGATTGATTCGAACGCGTCAAACCTGACAGAGCGTTACGCTGCATACCGCATCGCTAGGAGTGATGCGAGTGAGGCCACTTCGTCGATGTTGTCCCAGCGCTTCCTTGACAGCGCAGCTACAGACGAGGTCCTTGATCTTTGGCTCTCGACTGAAGCGATGAACGAGAGGACGGCAACCATCGACCGCGTGAACGAACTCACGTCACACCCAAGATTTGCCTGGACCAACCCGAATAGAGTTCGTGCTGTCCTTGGAAGTTTCGCTAATCGTAATGTGAAAGCATTCCATACCCCGGAAGGTTACAGGCTCCTAGCCGACTCGGTTCTGAAATTGGATGCGATGAATCCTCAGATTGCTTCGCGGCTAGTAATGCCGTTGTGCCAGTGGGGGCGCCTTGAGTCCAGCTTCCAAGAAGTGATCAAGGCAGAGTTACAGCGTATGGTGGCGAAAGAGCTGTCGAAAGATTTGTACGAGATCATCAGTAAGTCAGTGGACTAATCGCGGCTGCCAATGAAATCCTGCCTGCTAAAAACCATGGTATGAGCTCGCTAGTTTAGTACGATTTATCACTAAGGTTACCTCTCACTGAATCGTGGCCCTAATGCGTGAGGTTCTGTAAACTTCGCCGTAGTCGACGATGGAGATGTCGTGTATTCGCTAATCAAGCCTGTGTTATTTCAGATCGATCCTGAATCGGCACATGACCTGACCATTCGGTCGATTAAGGCGCTTGGTCGATATTTGGGCCACTCATGTCCCGTGAAGGGTCAGCATTGCGAGATAGCTGGGCTAAACTTCAATAACCCGATTGGCCTAGCGGCGGGCCTTGATAAAAATGGAGAGGCAGTCTCGGGCTTTTCTCGGCTTGGATTTGGGCACATCGAAATCGGGACGGTAACACCTCGTCCTCAACCTGGTAATCCCAAGCCTCGTGTGTTTCGGCTTCAGGAAGACAGCGGCCTGATCAATCGATTTGGTTTTAACAATCTTGGTATTGATGCCATGGTAGAGCAACTACAGGGGCATCCTTATCGAGGAATCATTGGTGTAAACATCGGTAAGAACAAAGACACCCCAAACCAGGCCGCCCACTCTGATTATGTTGCCTGTATCCAGAAAGCTGCTTGTGTATGTGATTACATCACTATCAATGTCTCAAGCCCCAATACCCCCGGCCTTCGCGATCTTGCTCAGGCTGAAAAAATTTTAGATGTTATATCTCCAGTATTGGAGGTACGCGCTGATCTCAAAAATCGGAGGGGCGGGTATGTGCCTGTGTTTGTGAAGCTTGCACCCGACTTTGCAGACCAGGATTTCCTTGAGGTCCTCGAGGCGTTAAAACGAACCAAGGCAGACGCTGTTATCCTGACAAACACAACTCTTGATCGCGCCAAATTGACAAGTCCACATCGGAAAGAGATCGGTGGCTTATCGGGAGCCCCTCTGACTTCTAAATCAGAGCACTGCCTGAAGTTTGCGCTGAACGTGCTCGAAGCCACGTTACCCGTTATCTCTGTTGGCGGAGTGATGTCTGGAGAGGACGCGAAAAGGCGGATAGAACTTGGCGCCAAGCTTGTTCAGCTGTACACGGGACTGATTTATCGAGGGCCTAGGTTAGTAAGAGATGCAATCCAGATGACGCGATGTGGTTAGTACTCTTCAACCACGTCCCCATCGGGGACGTGGTGAACTCCATCTCTAAGAAGCGATTTGTGGGTCACAGTGAATCCCAGATACCCCGGTCAGGCCATCCCAGGAAGCTGCTCGACCATCCCGCCAGCCTGAGAGCCAGACATCGCGGGCTACACCAGAAATTGCCGGGCACATCTCTTTCGATTTCCCACCGATTCCTGCACGATAGCCACGGTTGTAGTAACGGTCGTTTAAGCTACGTTTTTTCGTTCTCATTGAGTGTGATCTCCTTGGAGTCGGCGTCTATCTCCGACCCCTCATCGTTGGTTGTCACTTGCGGTTGCCAATGAGCCGCATAACAGAACATAGCACAGGTATTTTCGCTATTGGAACTCTTCTCGCGACGGATGACTTGGTTGCGGACGAGATCCAGGCATTAGGCCTCAAAGTGAGGGGGCGGCAGCTCGGTTGGGTCACCGCAGAGGGCACGCTCCGCGATGCCTATCGGACGCTCTTGACGACACGGGTCGGTGATCGCGTTGTCTGGCTACTATCACGCAATGAGGCATCTACAGCCGATCAGTTCCGCAAGGTGGCGCAAGCGATTGGTTGGAATGAATTGCTGCATGTGGGGGCAAGCGTTCGTGTGGACGTTGCTGGTAAGGTCGGTTGGTTGAAGGATACGAGGTTCGCTGGGCAGTTGGTGATGGACGCGATTCGTGATCAGGCAACGATAGTAAGGCGGCCACGTCCTGAATATGACTCGGAAGATCCGTCTGTCCGTATCACGGTTCGCTTTGGTCGTGGCCGTGTGGATATAGGCGTCAATCTGAATAGGGCTCCTCTAAATCAGCGTGGGTACAGGACAGAAGGAGGGGAGGCCCCATTACGAGAAACACTTGCGCAAGTTATGTTAGCGCGCCTGAAAATTGAGAAGGCCAAGCCCTCGATGGTAATAGACCCCTGCTGTGGCTCAGGAACCATTCTTATCGAGGCTTGCATGCGCCTGAGTCAGATCGCGCCACAACGTCAACGGTCATCAAATGAGCTATCACGCTGGATCGGCTTGGATACAATTTCTTGGACCGACCTGATTGCGACAGAGCGCGCGGGAGAGATACAAGTTCCGACCCGTTTCCTGGGTTTTGATATCGACCCTGAGGCGGTCGCTCGGGCGCGTTCGAACATCGAGCGTGCAGGGCTTTCGGATCGGATATCTGTTGAAATCGCTGAGATTGCGGACTTATCTCAAGAGGGCACCACAGCCTCTGAGGCAGACGAAGTCTGGATCTTAGCAAACCCTCCCTTTGGAACTCGGCTTGGAAGAACCGAGGACCTAGTAGGCCTTTACCGGCTTTTAGGGGACCGCTGTAGAAACTTCAAGAACGCCTATCTTGGTTTGGTGACCTCAGACAGAGAGTTGATGCAGGCGCTCGGTCTTCGCTCGGATAAGAGATGGGAAATGCAGGCCGGTGGACTTAGGTTGAATATTGCCAAGTATGAGCTGGGCCTAGCGGGCGAGGATCGTTGGAGCACGGGAGATGCAGAACCGCCAGAGGAAATCCAACCACTATTAAATCGTCTCTCAAAAAATCTAAAATTGAGATCTAAATTATTGAAAAATAACGAGATAAATTGCTTTAGAATCTATGATTCGGACCTGCCCGAGTTCAATGTGGCGATTGATCAATTCGCTGACTATCTGCATATCCAGGAATATCGACCACCCAAGACAGTCGATCAGAAAAGGGCGAACCATCGTCGTCAGTTGATTCGTCAGTGGGTACCGAAATATCTCGGTTTCCCACTTAAGCACGCGATCTATAAGGAGCGCTTTAGGCAGTCTGGGAACTCGCAGTACGAAAAGCGGGCAGAGCCACTCTTCGTTGATGTCCATGAGAATGGAATGCGGTTCGAGGTAAATCTGACAACCTACAATGACGTCGGTCTGTTCCTTGATCATCGACCATTACGACGCCTACTGCTTGAATCATGCAGGGGCCAACGCGTTCTCAATTTGTTCTGTTACACCGGTGCGCTGAGTGTTGCTGCCGCGAAGGGCTTCGCGCGATCGGTAGTAAGCGTAGATACGTCAAAAACTTACCTCACTTGGGCGCATCGTAATTTTGAGAAAAACGGTTTGAACCCAAAACACTACAAGTTTATCAGAGCGAATGTGCTGGAGTGGTTGGAGACCGAGCCTCGGCCGGAGTTTGACGTGATAATACTCGACTCACCGACCTTCTCGAATACCAAGAGCACAGAGCGGACACTCGATATACAAAGAGACCACGGAGCTCTGATCGGGTCATGCGTGGACTGGCTTGCGCCTGGTGGTGTGATATATTTTTCCAACAATTTCAGGGGATTCTTGCTTGACTCTCTCGTCCAAGAGTCCTACCTGGTGAAAGACATTACCCACGGAAGTATTGATGCCGACTTCGACCGCCGGCCACCGCACGCGTTGTTCAAGATTTCTCTGAAGACATGACCCGCACTAGACCGAAGTATAGTATCCAGCATCCACTGAGTATGATGACGCTCGATAATTCACCAAACGGAAACACCAAGTCGCTTAGGCGGGCCCCGCCTATATAAGTCAAAGCTGCTCCGATCGCGCTCGCTGCCAGGATCCACGGCTTCCCCGACCAGCACCACCGTAGCCCATGCCCTAGAGTTGTAGGGAAAATGAGCCAAAGCCCCATGAGCCAAAGCGGAATTGGCCAAGCGTCGCTAGCGAATTGGTAGACATTAAGGGCGGCCAGAATACTGTCCATAGCGATACCAAGGGCGATATATATAGGAAGAAGCCGCCTCTCGCGGGGGTTGCTATAACGAACGACGTGGTAAAGCAACCAGCAAAGAGCGGCCGGGACGAACCCGTCGCCCCCAAGCACGAGAAGGAACCAAAGCCCCTGGAAAACTCCGAGGTTTCGTACCGTTGCCCACATCAGGCGAGACGCAATGGAACCACCGGCGTCTCTTGACGGGCTTTTGGCTTAGCTAGGATCAATTGAGCGAGACCGAGTTGTCGCTCTCGGAACCCCCCCTCGCAATAGGCGAGATAGAACTCCCACATCCGACAAAAACGTTCATCGTATCCGAGACTGAGGATGCGTTCTTTTTCTTCTACAAAACGTTTCCTCCATTCCCCAAGCGTTCTTGCGTAATGGCTCGCAAAATCCTCTAGGTGCAGCAGTCTGAGATCTGACGCTCGACCGACAGACGTCAGAATACTACCGATAGATGGAATGAACCCGCCTGGGAAGATGTAACGCTTGATAAAGTCAACGCTACTGACCGCGATTTGGTAGCGCTGCTCAACGATCGTAATCGCTTGGATCAAGGCAAGACCGTCTGGCTTTAATCGCTCAGAAAGTGTGTTCACGTAGGTGTCCAGGAAATGATGCCCGACCGCTTCGATCATCTCGATGGATACCAGTTTGTCATATTGACCGGTCAGATCCCGATAATCCTCCTTCAGCACCGTGACTCGATCGTTTAGGCCCCGCTCATTAACCAGACGGGTAGCATGCTCATATTGTTCTTCAGAGATAGTCGTCGTGGTGATCTTGCAACCGTAGATCTCAGCTGCATGGATAGCAAAGCCTCCCCACCCGGTACCAATCTCAAGAACGTGATCTGTTGTCGAGAGGTTCAACTTCCTACAGATATGGTCCAACTTTTCAATCGATGCGTCGTGCAGATCAGTGATGCCGTCAGCAAAAAGTGCCGACGAGTACATCAATGTTGGATCTAGGAAGGTCTCAAACAACTGGTTACCCAGGTCGTAATGTGCCTCGATATTCTTTTTCGAACCCTCAACTGTGTTTCTATTGAGCCAATGTGCCGTCGAGAGAACCGCTCTGAAAAATCGGGTCAGCCCTTGCTCTAGTTGATCTGTAAGGTGGCTGTTCGCGACAAAGAAGCGCATCACCTGGTCCAGCGAGCTAGTTACCCAATATCCGGCCATGAAGGCCTCCCCACTCCCGACTGACCCTCGGAACGCGACATCTGCCCAGACCTGTGGGTTAAGGACAGTGACGTGTGCCTCAGGGCCTGCTTGAGAGCCCTCGAATGAGAACGTGTCTTCACCATCGGCGATGGTAAGACGACCGAAACGTGCTCTCGAAAACGCTCGTAGTAATGCTCGTCGAGCAAGTTTTTGGGCGATTGTCAGGTCCTTTGACTCTCGGACGATTAAAGACTTCATTTCTGTCGTTGTTTGCGTCATATCTATCCTTAAGGGTGGGGGTGATATGTGAGACCTTTTCGCCACAAGGCGAAGGCCTCACGGTAGATTGCTCCGATTACTAAAAAAGTTTGCGGCCAAACTCCTGTAAATAAAGGTTTGACCGAGCGTCCATTGTAGGGTGTCAGATCCAGGGTTAATCCAGCCTCAAACATCAAGCGGTCTGCGCCTTCGTCCTGGAGGCCCAAATATATTGAGGTGTGACGGTCTGTGGGCCATTGAACCTTAGTTACGTATCGTTGGGTGATCGGGTTAAAGGGCGAGACATGGAAGGTCTTGTCAAACCAGTACTCTTGTCCTAAGGCAACCTGATCGTACGGGATAACGTAACGATGAATCTCGTTCCACGGTGTATTCGAAACCTCGTAGATGAGAGCACCGGGCGAGCCGTCTGCTTGGTGGAGAAAATAGACCGACAGGGGATTGAAACCTACACCAAAGCAGTACGGATTCGTTAGGAGCTTTACCGGGCCCGAGACGTCCACATTTAAGTGAGCCCGCACTAACCCCCGGGCCTCCTCTCCGCTGGGTTGACTGTCGTCGCAGAGGTGACGCCGTGTCTTGAAGCTCAACGCACCGGGCCGGTTGACTTGAAGAGCACTGTTATCAAAGTCGTCTAACCGATCAAGGTCTAGGTACAACATTGCCGATCGATATTTGAATCGATGCGTTTTAGGCTCAAAGCGCGCGTGCCACGTCGAGCCGCTTCCGGACGCGTGGGTGGATTCTAGACTCTCAGACATGGATCCCCAACGTCATCTTGATAGCTTCAGCCGCCTTCTCACCAGATACCACCCCGTCCTCATGGAACCCATTTCGACACCAGGCCCCGGCCAGCGCCATTCGTGATCCTAGGTTGATCTCGTCAATACCGGCCTGGATGGCAAGTGATTCTGGACCAAATTGTGGGTGTGCATAGGTCCAGCGACCCAGAATGCTCTCAGGCTTAATATGCCTCGTATTATTTAGGGTAACAAAGAATTGATGAGGGCCGTCCAGATTTTGTAGCCGATTCATATCATAAGTAACAACCGCACCGAGCCCATCAGGATCCGCTTGAATATGATAGTTCCAGCTCGCCCAAGCCCGATGATTTTTTGGCATTTGCGACCGATCGGTATGCAGTACCACTTCATTATCAATGTAGGGTATTCCCCGAAGGAGGGCTTTAAGGGCCGTCTCTGAGTCATCAAGTAACGCCAGGGTCTGATCGCTATGTGACGCAAGGACGACCGCATCATATACCTTGCGTCCATCTTTGGTAGTGACCTCAATCCCTTGGGGTGTGTTGCGGACAGATTTCACCAGTGTATTAAGGTAAATCCTATCAGCAAATGAAGCCGTTAGCGGTGCTATATAGCTACGTGATCCTCCGGGTAAGGTATACCACTGAGGCTGATCTTTAACCGAAAGTAACCCGTGATTCTTAAAAAACCGGACAAAAAATAGGGCTGGCATTTGGCTGACATCCTTTAGGTCTGACGACCAAATAGCCGCCGCCATCGGGAGTAAATAATGTGAATAAAATAAATTAGATAGAGATAGTTTCTTGAGATAATTCTGGAGCGTTATTGACGAGATAATTCGATCATTTGCCAAATCGGAGATCGCGGTTTTATTGAATTTTACGATATCGAGGAGAAATCTGTGATACCGGAGCGATAGCAGTCTGTGACGTTGTGCGAAGAGTGTCGACAAGTTAGTGCCGGCGTATTCTATTCCAGTTGTCTCGGACATAACGCTAAAACTCATATCTGTATCTTGGTGTGTCAGACCAAGTTCTCTCAATAGATTCAGGAAACGGGGGTAGGTCCATTCGTTGAATACTATAAAACCGGTATCTATCGGGTATGCCTGACCATCAAGATTGACGTCGACGGTGTGTGTGTGTCCCCCGACCCAGTCATCCTTTTCATACACCGTGATATCCACATCTTTCTGAAGACGATAGGCGGCCGTGAGGCCCGAAATTCCTGAGCCGATAACCGCGACCCGCGGTCTCACTTGGCGATTCATGATTTCAGGTCCTTAAATGCATTGATTGCACGTTGCCGTGATGACTTGAGGTCAACAATAGGTGGTGTATAGCCCATAGGCACCGATCCCAGCCAAGGCGAATGTCGTTTCGATTTTGGAATCTCAGCCAACTCTGGAATGAAGCGGCAGATATAGTCTCCCTCTGGGTCATGAGTCTCGCCTTGGCTCACGGGGTTAAACACCCGAAAGTAGGGCGCTGCATCTGTGCCGGTCGACGCGCTCCACTGCCATCCGCCGTTGTTGGCCCCGAGATCGGAATCAACAAGGTAACGCATGAAGTGAGACTCTCCAATCCGCCAATCGCACAGTAAGTTTTTCGTCAGAAACTGGGCGACAACCATGCGAATACGGTTGTGCATCCATCCGGTTTGCCTGAGTTCCCGCATACCGGCATCAACGATGGGAATCCCGGTGTTACCCAATTTCCATGCCTCGATCTCGTGTGGAAGATTACGCCACTGTATTGCCTCGGTTTCGGGGCGGAATGCCCTATTTTTCGAGAGTCTCGGAAAGCCAACCAGTAGATGATGATAGAAATCACGCCAAATCAGCTCGTTGATCCATGAAAAAGCACCTTCAGGAAATTCCCCAATGGGCCGCGATAGAGCGTCCTCAGCGGCTTTTATGCACTGTCTCGGCGACAAGAGGCCCCTCGCTAGGGCGGCAGATAAGCGACTTGTCCCCTGGATAGAGGGCCGATTTCGCGTCTTATTATAGTGGGTGAGCTTTGTCTCTATGAAATCGTCGAGATCATCGAGCGCCTTGGACTCATCGGTTGCAAATGCTGAAAGATCAGAGTCAGGTGCATCGCAGAGGCTGGCCCAACTTGGGGCAGAAATCTTAGCTCGGACAGGGTCGGGCGTTTGAAAGGGGGAATGATTATCTCCGTCATATGCGGAGAGCCATCGTTTTTTAAATGGACTGAAAACAGAGTAGTACCGGCTGTCTCCGGTCAGAACGGTGCCTGGCTGTAAGACAATACGATCGACAAAACTATGCACATTGATACCGCTGAGCGTTGTAAGGAGATGATGGTCACGCATTCGCTCATTCCACTGATATTCTTGGTTGAAATATAGGTCTGTCACATGCTCCCGTTGGCAGTAGTTACTGACCCAGCGGCTTTGTTCAGCGTAATTCGGGAGCCTGACGACCTGGAGTTTGACACCGAGTTTAGCGAGTCCCAGGGCGAGACTCTTGAGTAGCTGATCCGTGTAGAACAGCCGGTTGGCGCCGTATCCGAATGACGACCACTCATCGTCGGCCGTCAAAAATATGGCGGTAATTCGGACGGCTGGATCACAACCGAAAGCCGCACTAACAGCAGCGTTGTCGCTCACACGTAGGTCGTCTCGGAACCAGAGTAGACGATGTTGCATAATTCTCCTCAGTTGCATCTTGCAAAGAATAGTTCGCCATCGTCCGAGCCGGCACTACGCTGAAAGTGTCGCCCAGGCTGTTGGCAAACGCAATGGAGTCTGACACTCTGTTGATGATCAGTTAGGATAAGCGTATGTTCTTGGGACGGTTTTTGATTGCATTCAACTGCCTTTTATACATCGGGTTGGCGCTCTGGGCTCTTGCTTCTCCGCTGACACTCTGGAGTGCGTTGGAAGTAAGTGGGTCATCCCGGGCAGCTATCATTGAGCTTCAAGTATTGATAGCCGGTTCGTTCGTCGGTTTTTGTCTACTAATCGTCAGTGGTCTCTTTGATCAGAAGAAAACTAAGCGGTCCCTGATCAGCCTGTTCCTGGTTAATGCGTCATGGCTCTTTACTCGCTGCATCGCTCTCTTGGAGGGGCTCCCCGAGGAGAACTCGACCTATCTCTACATGGGCTTCGAGTTGTCGATCCTTATTCTTGTCCTGATTGCGCTGCGGTTAGTAACAGGCCCGAGAGGGCGCACCTTATTTCGGCAAGAGGAAGCGAGCTTTTAATTTCCCTTTAACCGTTCAGCCGCCTCTATACCGGCCAAAAACGATCCCTCGACTCGGCCACCTGCCAGATAATCGCCTGCTATCCATAGACCAGAGTCGACCTGATAGACACCCTTTTGCGTTGTGACCGTTGGATCGGCTGGTCGTGCATACCGCCACCGGTGCGAAATTAGCGGGCTCGATCGTATTTCTAACGCTTCCTCGAGCATAGACGACATCGTGCTCAAAACACGCTCTGGGTCGTCCTCAAGATGCGCCTTTGACCAGTCTGGCGATGAGTGGACCACAATCAGGTTTGAATCGCGTCCTGGCTTGCTACGTTCGACCGAGATGAAGTCAAACACCTCGTGATCTCCACCAAAACAGGCGTCAATGATCTCGCCATCGACCGTGGCAAGTTGATCATCTGATGAGACGACGGTTGTCCAAGTAGGCTCCATCGCAAATTTGCTGGCAATCTGATCAGTCTCAAAGTCTGCGAGTAATTCTCTCATCTGGTCGACGGGTGCAGTAACTAGCACCTGCTCAGCCGTGTATATTTCACCAGCAGTGCTTGTCAGGACAAACATGCCACCGTCACGTTTGACTGATGAAATTCGAGCCTCACGCCTAACATTGACCGATTGGGACAAGAAGTTACCAAGCGAATTCATGTATGGAAAACCGACGTAACGTTGTTGCTTGTCTGGGGAATAGACCAGTCTCCCGTTCCGGAATGCTCCCATTCGCGGCGACCATCGTCGGACGGCTCCAGTGTCTGAGGCAAAAGCGATCGTTTCCTCAAACCGAGGATCGCGAACCGTGAAGAATTGCGCGCCAATATCGGCCCGAAGTCCATTGATGCGCTTGGATGCGAGCCTTCCTCCGGGGCCGCGACTCTTTTCGAAAACTACATAACTTGTAGGCGGGAGCTGACGTGCAGCCGCCAAGCCAGCTACTCCGGCTCCGATGATTGCTATAGGTGTGTGTGTCATGGAGTGGTCTTTTGATCCCAGTAGAAATTAGAATAGATGCCCCAATCAAGATATCAGGTTAGTGAAGGGCATTCTAAACACATGGCAGATATTACAATCACAGAAAGCGCACAGATCTATCTGAGCGGCTTATTAGAAAAGCAAAACGTTGACGGGATCGGGGTACGTTTGTTCGTTTCCCAGCCCGGCACGATGTACGCCGAAACTTGCCTCGCATACTGCCGCCCTGGCGAGGAAAAGTCGGATGACGAGCGTTTCGAATGCGAAGAATTTACAGCCTATCTGGACCAGCCGAGCCTACCCTACTTGGACGAAGCCGTGGTCGATTACGTCGCCGACAAACTCGGTGGACAGTTGACGATCAAGGCCCCGAAGGCCAAGCAGCCCGCTGTAGCATTCGACGGTCCGGTGGAGCAACAGATTGTCGAGATTTTAACTGCTGAAGTAAATCCGGGGCTCGCGGCGCATGGTGGCGAGGTAAGGTTAATTCGTCTTGAAGACGAAGTGGCGGTTTTGCAGTTTGGTGGTGGTTGCCAGGGCTGTAGCGCCGTTGACATGACCCTCAAGGACGGGGTGGAGAAAACGCTGATGGATCGGATCCCTGAGCTAAAGGGTGTCCGAGACGTAACGGACCACAGTCAGCGAGAAAATGCCTACTACAAGTAAGATTATCTCTAAGGTGACATCGATCGATGCCATTGTTCGTGAGATCCGTAATTTTCTTACTGTGCCGACACCGGATGCCTGGGTCACGCACGCTACCAGTGATCTTGCGACGCTCCTCATCGATCATGCGAACTGTGAGTACAAGGCAGCGGCTACGGGTATGAGTCTCATAACGAAGTACCGACACATGCCTCGGCTGCAGCGGCTTATGGCCCGATTAATTCGTGAGGAGATGTTACATTACGAGCAGGTTCTTGCGTTCATGGAACGTATGGGAGTGGAATTCCGTCCGTTAAGCGCATCACGCTATGCGAAAACCCTCCGAGAATCCGTCAGAACGGATGAGGCAGGTAGGTTGGTAGATCTACTCATCGTGGGAGCGATCGTTGAAGCACGATCGTGTGAACGATTTGCCGCGCTGTGGCCACATCTTCCCTCATCGCTCGGACGGTACTATAAATCACTACTTCGATCTGAGGGGCGTCACTACCAAGACTATTTGGCGCTTGCCAGAGAGAATGATACCGAGAACAGCGTCGACCAGCGTCTGAGCCACTTCCTTAAGATTGATCAGCGGTTGATTCAGAGCCCTGATCAAGAATTTCGTTTCCACTCGGGCATCCCTGCCTGACGAGACCATTGTTCGCTGATTACTGGGCCGGTGGGCGCGAGGTGGGCGAGGCTGATGATCTGCTCAGAGTCAAAGGTATCGGCAAAGATCCCGATCCCTGTATACCCCCAATCGGAGGTCACCGCTCGAAGGCCGTTTTTTGTCGGTTGAATTGCGGGTCGGTGGGTGTGTCCGTGTACCAAGACGGCCGCACTGTAGCGGGTCATCCATAGCTCAATCTCTGAACTGACCGCATCACCAATAGCCTCAGGACGATTGGCTTGAGCCTCTCGCGATGCTTGCCGCAGTCCTTCAGCAATCTCTTGACGGTCAGACAGTGGTTTTTGTAAAAATTGTTCGATCCAGGCGGATTGTCTGACCTCTTGCTTGAATGACTGGTATGCGTGATCGTTGGTACATAATTCGTCACCATGAATCACGATCATTCCATCGCACACAAGATGCTCCACCAGCCGAATCTCGAATATCTGAAGAAATTCATGGCGAATCAAGAAGTCTCGATTACCGCGAATAAATAAAGTGTCACCGCTGTGTCCACCGCAGAATTCAAGAAATTGTTTGTCGTGCTCAGTCGCTCCATCTTCTCCAACCCACGCCTCAAAGATGTCACCAGCGAGAATTAACTGATCACATGTGCAATGACTCAGTGCCTCGATGGCGGCCTGGTAGCGTGCCGGCTCAGCTGGATCGAGATGGAAATCGGAGACGATGAGACGTCGCATTAAATAATCGAAGCTTTGGTGATTATGATGTCGTCTTTCGGTACGTCGGAGTGGCCGGCACGATGCGTTGTTTCTGCGGCTTTAATCTCATCGACAATATCCATACCCTCAAATACGCGGCCAAATACGCAATACCCGAAGCCGTCTGGAGTTTCAGAGCGGAAGTTGAGGAAATCATTATCAGTCACATTGATGAAGAACTGCGCTGTCGCCGAATGAGGATCCATTGTCCTCGCCATCGCGATAGTACCCCGGTTATTAGCGAGTCCGTTTGACGCTTCGTTTGAGATTGGGTCGCGTGTATCTTTTTGAACCATGCCTGCCTCAAACCCACCACCCTGAATCATGAAGCCGTCAATCACCCGATGAAAAATCGTTCCGTCGTAAAAAGCATCCTCAACATACTGCCTAAAATTCGCAGTTGTTTCGGGTGCGTCGGTCTCAAAGAGCTCCACGGTGATGTTACCAAGCGTTGTTTCAAATAGAATCACGAGTTTTCCTCCTCAATACACGAGGCGGTACTATACCGCTTTCACACCAAGGAATAACGCGTGAGTTTGCAGATCTTTGACACCTTAGCCCGAGAAAAGCGTGAGTTTCAGCCCATAGAGGCTGAAAAAATCGGCATGTACGTTTGCGGGATGACTGTCTATGACCGCTGTCATTTAGGCCACGGGAGGGTGATGGTGGCGTTTGATGCGATCGTGCGTTATCTCCGCTTCCGTGGGTTTGAGGTGAACTACGTTAGAAATATCACAGACGTCGACGATAAGATCTTTTCACGTGCGGCAGAACGGAGCATCGATTTTTCAGAATTGACCACTGAAATGATCGACGCCATGCACCAAGACGAGAAAAAATTAGGTTGCCAATCGCCCAACTCAGAACCGAGAGCGACCTCGAATATCGAGTCAATGCTCAAACTGATCGATACATTGATCAGAAAAGGTGCGGCCTATCAGGGCGCATCGGGTGACGTTTATTTCAGAGTCGGTGCGTTTGCTGAGTACGGGAAATTGAATAACCGTAACCTAGACGACATGATCGCCGGTGCAAGAGTAGCAGTCGCCGATGACAAGGAAAGTCCCGCAGACTTCGTTTTGTGGAAATCAGCGAAAAAGGGAGAAGAGTCCTGGCCGTCTCAGTTTGGACCCGGGCGTCCTGGCTGGCATATCGAATGCTCTGCGATGAGTATGGACGCGTTAGGAGAAACGTTCGATATCCATGGTGGCGGCCCTGATCTCAAATTCCCTCATCACGAAAATGAAATTGCTCAATCTGAAGCGGCGACAGGAAACACATTTGCACGCTACTGGATGCATGCTGGTCCGGTTCGAGTTAACGAAGAAAAAATGTCAAAGTCCCTCGGGAACTTCGTGACTCTTGATGAGCTCTTTAAAGAGTTTCACCCGGAGGTGGTTCGGTTCTATCTGTTGCAAAGCCATTATCGAAGTGCCATCTCATTTTCTAAGGATGCGTTGGTACAGGCTGAGGCCGCATACAGTCGCCTTGTCGATGCGCTTCCTGATCAGTTGTCGAGCCCTAGCTCTGATGCAATCTTTGAGTTTCAAACATTAATGGATGATGACTTCAATTCGCCACGTGCGATTGCGTTGTTATTCGAACTCGTATCAGAGGGTTCGGCCGAATCTGCTTCGAGTGTAATGGCCATCGGTAAAGTACTCGGACTTTTTGCGAGCGGGAAGGACGTATTTTTCGAGCACCAGCAAGCTCTGAAGGCATCACAAAGCGGGCTCAGTGATGCAGCAGTCGAGGCCCTGATTGTTGCGCGAGAGCAAGCACGCAAAGAAAGGGATTTTACTACTGCCGATAGGATCAGGGATGACCTGATTGCTCAGAGCATCGTGCTTGAGGATGCTGCTGGCGGGACATCGTGGCGTCGAAAATAAGTCGTATTGACGCGACGTTGTTTGCTGTCACTGTCCTGACATGGGGCACCACATGGTTTGTTATCTTAGGGCAGTTGGGGGTCGTGCATCCGGTGGTATCGGTCGGCTGGCGCTTCCTGCTGGCTTGTCTGGTTGTTTTTGGAATATGCGTTATACGGACCGAAAGGCTAGTGCTGACTGGCTCTGAGCATGCCCTCTGTGTGTTACTTGGGCTCTTTTTGTTCTGCCTAAACTATGGGTTGTTCTACACGGCGAGCCTATCGCTGACCACGGGTCTGATCTCAATCGTATTCTCAACCATGGTCTTCTGGAATGCCTTAGGTGCTCGCCTAATTATGGGAGCGCCATTGGAAGGGCGCTCCTTACTTGGGGGCGTGATTGGAGTCTTTGGGCTCCTAGTTTTATTTCGAGCAGAATTACTCACTTTTGAGTGGAGAAGTGAGGGCTCACTTGCTCTTTTGTTCTGTCTTATTGGCACCGTATCGGCAAGTTTTGGTAATTTGGTATCAGCCTGGCTCCAAAAGCGTAGCATGACGGTGTGGAATTCGACAGCATACGGAATGCTGTATGGCACCCTGCTAACCTTTGGATACGTAGCGTTGCAAGGTTTGAAGATCCAATTCGAATGGACGGCTATATATGTCGTATCACTACTCTACCTTGTAGTCTTTGGTTCAGTAATTGCCTTCGGATCTTATCTCACACTGATTGGCCGGATTGGTCCGGGACGGGCTGCCTATACTTCCGTAGTATTCCCGGTCGTTGCTGTCCTAGTCAGTGTGCTCTTCGAGGGATACAAAATAACTCTGCTCGCTTTGATAGCGATAGCGCTTGTAATCGCTGGAAACTGGCTCGCACTTTCCAAGCCCAAGATCCAAAAATCTCCTTGCGTGCCCCAGAGTCGATGACTATACTCGCGACCCACTGCAGAGCACCAATTTGCTCAGTCAGGCACTCGGGGTATAGCGCAGTCTGGTAGCGCATCTGCTTTGGGAGCAGAGGGTCGTTGGTTCGAATCCAGCTGCCCCGACCATTACTGACCATGCGCCTGTAGCTCAACCGGATAGAGCAACGGCCTTCTAAGCCGTAGGTTGCAGGTTCGATTCCTGCCAGGCGTGCCAGCCTGGCGTCGA
>MDTB01099665.1_pt1 | contig 20482 bp, 19 predicted proteins | sample 811161 | NCBI WGS metagenome assembly MDTB01 (sample SAMN05326650, study PRJNA326480) | marine metagenome | isolation source: seawater | place: Mediterranean Sea | collected 2009
CTTTAAAATATCTCTCTTCTTTTTCAATACCTACATATTTTCTTCCTAATCTCTTTGCTACTACTCCAGTAGTACCTGTACCGAAAAAGGGATCTAAAACAGTATCGTCTGGTTTTGAGGAAGCCAAAATCAATCTATGCAACAAAGCCTCCGGTTTTTGTGTAGGATGAGCCTTGGAACCATCAATATTTTTTACTCTCTCTTTTCCATTGCATATTGGAAATATCCAATCAGAACGCATTTGAATACCTTCATTCAATTCCTTCATGGCATCATAATTAAATGTATATTTTGAAGCATCTGATTTCGCCGCCCAGATTAATGTCTCATGAGCATTCGTAAAGCGTTTTCCCCTAAAATTTGGCATTGGGTTACTTTTTTGCCAAACTACATCATTCAAAATCCAAAAACCGATATCCTGTAAAATGGCACCTACTCTAAAAATATTATGGTATGATCCGATAACCCATATTGCTCCGTCTGGCTTTAGAATCCTATGGGCTTCTGTTAGCCACTTTTTGGTAAAGCTATCATAATGTGCAAAATTGTTAAACTTATCCCAACTATTATCTACTGCATCAACTTTGGAATTATTTGGCCTGTGTAAATCACCTCCAAGTTGGAGATTATACGGCGGGTCAGCAAAAATTAAATCAATACTATCTTCTGAGATATTTTTCATTATCTTAATACTGTCGCCGTTCAATATTACATTTTTTCGTTTCGATAAACCTTTACCTATTTTAAAAACTGTCATAGTGGCCTCATTATTTATTTTGAGACGACCATGATTCAAAAGTAATTCGACGTCAATTAATATTTTTAATCAATGACTTATTTTAATATCTTAACACAACATATTGTATATAGGCGCAAAAGAGCGTCTATGCTCAGAAGTCACACCCAGCGATTTTAGAGCACTTTTGTGAAAAGGAACGCCATAGCCGAAATTCTTTTCCCAACCGTATCCAGGGAATTTCTTGGCTAAGCACCTCATGTACCTATCTCTGGAAACTTTTGCAATTATAGATGCCGCAGCAATAGACGCAACTTTTGAGTCTCCCTTCACAACCAGAACTGTCTTACATGGAAAATGATCAGGCCTAGAATTTCCATCAATAATTGCATACGGAGGCAACAATCTCAAATCCAGAAAAGAACGCCGCATTGCCAAAAATGTTGCCTTAAGAATATTAAGTTCATCAATTTCTTTGACTGTTGCGAAACCAACACCGTACTCACAATAGGTGGTTATTCGATTAAATAAGCAATCTCTCTCTGAGCTCTTCAGTTTTTTTGAGTCATTCAATCCTTCGATAGAAATGTCCGTTGGAAAAATTACAGCTGCAGCTACTACCGGTCCTGCCAATGGGCCTCTTCCTGCCTCATCAATCCCACAATGAAAGCCCAAATTATCTGATGAAATCAGTGCCATAGAAACCGCAAAATAGTTATAACTTGCCATAAGAAGTTGGTGATCCTGATTGGATTCGAACCAATAACCTGCCCCTTAGGAGGGGGCTGCTCTATCCAGTTGAGCCACAGGACCACAAAAAAATAAACCAAGAGGCTTTCTACTTTAGTCTTTACTAATCTATTGTCCACTAATTAATAAGTATAGAACTGCTAAAACTGTTCCCATTGCTCCTAATACACCACCTAACGCAATACCACCAATAAAAGCGGATAGTCGACGCTTTTGTGGCTTTCTTCTTTCTTCGTCCAAAGTGGAACGCAAACTTTTTTCAATCAAATATGGCAGATGGGGACCGTATCGAGATATTGCCTTAAAAGTATTTGAAAGATCTCTTAACAATGCCTTCGGACCTAAATTCTCTTTAATATATGTTTCAACTACAGGTCTTGCTGTTTCCCACATATTCATGTTCGGGTCTAAGCTTCTCGAAACGCCCTCAACAACAACCATTGTTCTTTGCAAAAGTAACAACTCTGTGCGTGTTCCCATCCCAAACCTTTCTGTAACGTCAAAAAGATGCGCTAAAAGCCGTGCCATCGAAATTTGCTTTGCTTCAATACCGAAGATTGGTTCTCCAACAGATCGCAGAGCCTGAGCAAAAGCCTCAACATCTTGATTTTCAGGAACATACCCTGCTTCAAAATGAACCTCAGCAACACGCCTATAATCTTTTTTCAAAAACCCCATAAGTATTTCAGCATAAACGCGCCTTGTGTATGAATCTATTCTACCCATTATTCCAAAATCTAAAACTACAAGAGCTCCGTTCTCTCCCCTCCTAAGATTCCCCTGGTGCATGTCGGCGTGGAAAAAACCGTCCCTAAGAGCCTGACGAAGAAATGATTGCATTATGAACTGCGCAAAATCAACGAGATTAGTCCCAGCATCCTTTAAACCTTCAATATCTCCAACTGAAATTCCGTTAATCCATTTAGTAGTCATTACACGTCGACTGGATAACTCCCAATAAACCGAAGGTACTTCAAAACTATCATCCGATTTAGTATTGGCAGAAAATTCTGCTGCCGCAGCTATTTCCATACGCAAATCTAACTCTTCTCTGACTATGCCCTCGAAGTGCTTGATAACTGCCACGGGTTTCAATCGTCTAGACGGCTTTGAAATGATCTCTAAAATCCTTGCAATCAAGTAGAAAGCGCGGATATCTGTTAAAAAAGCTTTTTCTACTCCCGGTCTCAGCACTTTTACAGCAACAGTTTCACCCGTATCATGCAAAGTTGCTTTATGAACCTGAGCCAAAGAAGCTGCAGCAATTGGTTCACTAAAACTACTAAACACCTTCTTTATCTCGATACTTAATTCAGTTTCAACTGTTTTAATTGCAACCCGTTGAGAAAAAGGTGGTAAGTCATCCTGAAGTACTTTTAATTCTTTGGCTAACTTTATTCCAACAACATCAGGTCTTGTGGATAGCAATTGTCCGAATTTTATATAGGCGGGACCTAAAGCAGTTAAGGCTCTTAAAATTGGTGGCTTTGTTATATCTCCTCTTACACCCAGTAACTGAATTGGCCAACATAGTGCCCGCGAAAAAATCATTAAACCAACAGGGGCATCGAACAATTGCATAGCAATTTTCATTGCACCTGAACGTTCGAAAGTCGCACCAGTTCTTATTATTCGTAAAAAACTAACTGGCCACGCCATCTAAATCTTCCATCCAGAATGAAGTGCCGCAATTCCCAAGCTCAAATTTCTATACTTTACGGCCTCGAAGCCACATGAAGTAATTATATCACAAAACTCATTTTGGTTTGGAAAATTCCTAATACTTTCGACCAAGTACTGATAGCTTGCTTTATCTCCAGTCACTATTTTTCCAATTTGTGGAATGATTTTGAATGAATACAAATCATAATAGTCCTGTAGCAATCTGTCTGGTATAGAACTAAATTCCAAAACTAATAGTCTGCCACCAGGTCGTAAAACCCTGTAAGCTTCTAATAAAGCATCGGCTATTCTAGTTACATTGCGAATACCAAAAGCAATGGTGTAAATGTCAAAACTGTTATCACGAAAAGGTAAAGCCATCGCATCGCCACAAACCCACTCTATTTTTTCTTCAACCCGAAGTTTCCTCCCACGTTTCTTTCCTTCACACAACATATCAGCGGTCATATCCAAAACAGTAACATTAGCACCATGTGATGTCCGAGCCAAAACTCTGAAGGCTATGTCGCCCGTTCCACCAGCAACATCTAGTATCTTTTGACCCTGCCTCGGCGCTAGCCAATCCAGCATTGCATCCTTCCAAAGCCGATGTACACCTAAACTCATCAAATCATTCATTAGATCGTATTTTGATGCTACTTTCGTAAATACATCTTGTACTAAGCTAGCCTTATCATCCTCTTTTATTGTTTTAAAACCAAAATGCGTATTTTTTTCTAAGTTAGCCATATTTTTTCTCTCGTTTTAACTTTACCCAAGATACTTTAAAAAGTATAATTTTGTATCATTGTATAGCTTAATCTTAATAATAATAAAGTTTCCTGGTGGATTGATATCACAGTTCTCTTCCCAAACAACTGTAGCTCCAGTTTCTAACCAATTACCATCCACCGCTGATTTTAACGCTTTTTCTCCTAATTCTTTTCCATATGGAGGATCCAAAAAAATTAAATTAAACTTTAGGTTAGCTTTATTCTTACTTAAATTTGTAGCATCCTGTTTAAACACTCTCACAAGATTATTAAGATTCAAATGTAAAGAATTTCTTCTAATTATTTCCACCGAGTCTCTGTGTAATTCAATAAACCTTGCAAGCTTTGCTCCCCTCGATAATGCCTCAAAGCCATATGCACCAGTACCTGCAAATAAGTCCAAAACACAAGCACCTTTCAAAGAATTATAATCTCCATGCTCTAAAACATTAAAACAGCTTTCCCTAACATTATCTAAAGTAGGGCGCAACAACGTAGATAGACCAGATTTTCTAATACTAGCAAGCCTCTTTCCCCGCAACTTTCCTGATATTATTCGCATACTTAAGCTACTTTATAAGTGATTTTATATTTTTTTTATAATTTGAAACATCGCTTTTATTAACTCTCGCATTTGTTTCTATTAGTTTTTTTGAAATCATAAATGATTGAGCATCGTTAATTGACTCAGTTGCTACCAAGTCTTCGCCTTGGAAATACCAGAAAGAGATTCCTTTTTTTCCTTTTCGTATAACAACTTCGCTAGACAGAGTATTTAATCCAGCAATCTGCAACTTGAAATCATATTGATCTGACCAAAACCAAGGCACTGGTTTATACTTCTTCACCTTTCCAATTGCAGAATTAGCTGCTACTGTTGCCTGTTCAATAGCATTTCCCACTGATTCTAATCTGGTTTTTTTTGACCTATACACAAAGCTAGTACAATCACCCGCAGCAAAAATATTTGGATCAGATGTTTGAGACATATCATTTACGAGTATCCCATCATCAACATTTAAACCACAATTGTCGGCTAAATCGGTGTTCGGGGTCGCTCCAATTCCAACCAGTGCAAAATCACCCTCAATTACTGATCCGTTATTGAGGGTGACACCTATAAAAATACCTTCTTTATCCAAAAAATTTTCAACCTTTTTATTCTCTAAAATCTTAACTTTATGCTCCCTATGCAACTTCCTAAAAAAATTTGCGGTTAACTCAGATGCAGTTCTACTTAAGATTCTACTCTGAGCTTCAATTATAGTAACTTTGAGACCTAGTTGTGCAGCAACGGATGCCAACTCTAAACCAATATAGCCGCCACCAACAATAACAATTTTTTTCCCAGGAATAAATTCGTGCCTAAAACTATCAACGTCATCAATGGTTCTCAAACTATAAACTGACTCTAAAGGCAAACAAACAGATTTTGGCAAAATGTTTGCCCTAGATCCTGTTGCTAAAAATAGCTTATCGTAAACAAATCTTCTCCCGTCTTTAACTTCAACATATCTATTTTTTCTATTTATTTTAGTTGCCTGTAAATTGAGAGATAAATTTATATCGTTTTCTGTATAATAATTTTGGCTTCGGAAAAATAATCTTTCTGTTGGCATTTTCGATAACAAAAATTTTTTTGACAAAGGCGGTCTTTGATATGGTAAGTACTTCTCCTTACAAATCACTTTAATACTATTTTTTTTACTTATCTTTCTTAGCTCTGAAGCTAAAGAAAATCCAGCTTGCCCTCCACCAATTACCACTAACCTTAACATAATTCGGTTCCTTAAACTTAGCGTTATCTAAATAAATAATAAACGCTAGTGCTTTTTTTAGTTTCTTGAAATAAGCTATTTTCAAATAAATTATTTTGAGGCTCAGAATGAATTTTAATATAAACGATAGAATTCCAGATGCAACATTCAATAGGTTGGGAAACAATGGAGCCGAGTCCGTTACCCTATATCAACTTATACAAAACAGAAAAGTAATTCTGTTTGGCCTACCAGGCGCTTTTACCCCGACTTGTTCTCAAGATCATCTCCCAAGCTTTATTAAAAACGTGAAGCGATTCAAAGAGAAAGGAGTCGATGAAATTTTATGTGTAGTTGTAAACGATGTCCACGTAGCTGCGGTTTGGGGCGAACAAACTGGAGCAACTAATGCAGGAATATCAATTTTAACTGATCCAACTTCAAAATTTGTTAAATGTCTGGGAGTAGGTTTTTCGGTGCCCGCTCTGGGACTGTACGACAGATTTCAAAGATTTGTCTTGGTTATAGATAAAAAAACCATAAAGCAAACCAAAGTTGAAGAAGTGAAAGGAGCATGTGACTTAACTACTGGAGACCATATATTATCGATACTAAATTAAACTATTTTTTAAATACTTCTAAACATTTCATCAAACTTTCCAGCAATCTTAAAATCTAGATCACTTAAACCACCTACATCATGAGTGGTTAAAGTTACCTCAACAGTCTTGTATACATTGAACCATTCAGGATGATGATCAAATTTTTCGCATATAATTGCACACTTTGTCATCCAACCGAACGCTTCGACAAAATTTACAAAAACAAACTTTTTTGTTAATGCATCTCGATTGCTATCTAGCGACCAGCCAGCCTCAAACAGTGGCGCTAACAAAGTCGGCCGTTCTGATTTTTTCAACTCTTTCATATTACTTGGTCTCCATTTTTTTGTAAGGGCTTGTTTCCATAAGATTTGAAATATGTTTCCTTGTATAATATTTTTCTTCAGTTAAATAATTTTCTATCGCAGAATTAAATTGTTGATTGTTAAACCAATGTAGAGAAAAGGTAGTCCTTGGCAAATAACCCCGAGAAAGTTTATGATCTCCTTGAGCTCCAGCTTCAACACTTTTCATTTTGTTTCTAATTGCATAATCGATAGCTTGATAATAGCACAATTCATAATGAAGACAGGAATGGCTCTCAGACGCGCCCCAGTAGCGCCCAAAAAGTGTTTCTCGCCCTATGAAATTCAATGCTCCGGCAATTGGTTTGCCGTCTCTAATAGCCAGTATTAATAGAAGGTCGTCTCTCATTTCTTGTTGAAGAATATCAAAGAAATTTCTTGTTAAATATGGGGTTCCCCATTTTCTTCGCCCAGTATCCTGATAAAACTCCCAAAAACTATCCCAATGCGCATCTGTAATATCTTTACCTGTAAAACACTCTATTTTACCTCCAAAACTTTTAGCCGTTTCTCTCTCCTTTTTTATTGCCTTTCGCTTTCTAGATGAAAGGGTTTCTAAAAACTCAGAGAAAGTTGAATAGTTTTTATTATGCCAGTGGTATTGAACAGTCTCACGAACTTGAAAATTATGTCCCGTTTTTACCAAACTCTCTTTCTTAGAGCAGAATGTAAAGTGAATTGATGAAATATTATTTTTGATTGCTAATTCTGTCAAAGAAGCCATTAAGGCAGGTTGGATGCTATCCTCAAAGCCTGGAATAGACAAAAACCGCCGCCCTGTTACAGGAGTAAACGGTACAGAGCCTTGAAGTTTTGGATAATACGAGCCCCCAGCCTGGTTATAAGCTTGTGCCCAATTATGATCAAATATATATTCTCCTTGTGAATGCTGTTTAAGATAAAGAGGCGCTGAACCAACCATTTCGTTTTTATTATAAATGATACAGTGCTTTGGCAGCCAACCAGAATCTTTTCCAACTGAATTACTTTTCTCTAACGCTCTTAAAAAGCGATACGTTGTGAATGGATCAAGTGGCCGTCCGCCAATATTAACTTCCGGACATGCACACAAGTCCCACTTTTTTTGGCTAACTTCACTTAAATCATCAAGGATCGATACTTTCAGGTTATTCATATCAAATACTATTCAAAGTCATCACATAATTTACTCAGGAACGTAGCCTTCAAAAGTTACATTATCAGCATATTTCCTAGCTTCCGTTTCTTCAAGTCTACTCCTTACAGTCCAACACAGAACACGTCTACCAAAATTTTTCTGTTCGCTTACAGCTGAAGAACTCAAAAATGGTTTGGAGTGAGAAATGAAACTTACATTTAATTTAGACACATAATACATTTTATTGAGTCGATTTAAATACGTTTTCGAAACTTTTGGCCATGAAATCTTTTTAAATCGTTCTGTGACAAGCCCACACGGAATTTCTGGAGCAAGCTTTTGCATCCAACTTATCGAGAACGGATTAAATGACATTACCGCAACCGGGCCATTATAATTAGTGAGTAATTTAACAATGTTTTTTTCAAAAATCCCGTTAGTTGGCCCTAAGGTTCCGTCAATGTCTTTTATATCTATAAGCAGCGGTACTTTTCCAAAAATAATATCAAGAATTCGAGCTAAAGTGGGTATGCCTTGCCTATTAGCCAATAATACTTTTTTTATTTCAATCCATCGCAATTCGCTTATCCGCTCCTCTCTACCTGCAAGACGACTTAATGTCTCGTCGTGAAAGACTACCGGTACTCCATCTTTTGTTTCTCGCACGTCAATCTCCACAGCATAATCTTTTCTGGCAGCTGCGACTATAGCGCCGATAGAATTTTCGATGTCTCTTGAGCCCAAGAAGCCATTAAAATCGTGCAGTCCACGATGTGCAATAGGCCTTTCTAAAAAGGAACTCGGCAACAATCTGTCAGAGTATTTCGACAAACTTATACTAAACCTCAATCTCAAATAAACCGTCCACCTCTACAGCTACTCCACGTGGCAGCGATGGTACACCCACTGCAACACGTGTATGTTTACCTTTATCTCCAAAAATCTCTAACATTAGGTCTGATGCCCCATTTATAACTTCCGGCTGACTTTCAAAGGTTGAAACACAATTGACAAATCCGTTCAACCGAACAATTTGCTTTAATCGCCCAAAATTACCTAAACACGCCGTTTTTAGTTGAGCCAAAAGCGCAATACCACAGAAACGGGCAGCCCTATACCCATCTTTTAAATTCAAATCACTGCCGATACATCCCTGAATTAAACCGTTGTGATCCGCAGATATTTGTCCTGAAACATATACTAGAGAACCAACCATTGTGAATGGAATGTAATTTGCTGCGGGAGACTGGTTTGTCGGAAAGTTAATGCCTAAATTTTTTATCTTTTCGTCAAAATCGTTTTGCATGGTTTGTCTCCAATTCAGTTCATAAAGTAAAGCTATCTTTTACTTGTTGTACACATTTATGATTAATAGATCATTGTCGCAATAATACTCAAGATGTATTTTTCTTGTAAACCTTACTGCCTAATCCATATAATATTGTGAGTACCCATTTTACTATAGATCTAAAAATATTTTAAGGACAAAATTAAATTGAAACCCTCAATTATACCTTATCTGAAATTATCAACTACTTTGTTAATAATTATACTTAGTTTGACCTTTTCAAATGCATATACATACGCCAGCAAGCTTGACACGGCAGAAGAATTGGTGACACATATTTCCAACGAAATTTTATTTCTAGCCACTAAAAACACCGATCTTAGTTCTAAGCAAAAATCTCTGGAAGTTCTTTTTAATAATTTTGCTGACGTCAACACGATTGCTCGTGCAGCATTGGGCAAGTCTTGGAGAAATTTAGATGAAAAAAGCAAAAGAAATTTTATAGATGCGTTTCAAAAATATATTGCAAAAAAATATAGTAGCCAATTTAAAGAGTTTACAGGCGCGAAAATGAAAATCGAAAAATCCATCGATTACGAAAGACGCGGTGTTTTAGTGAAAACCCGATTGATAATGTCTGGTAGTAGTCCTATTTCTGTTAACTGGCAGCTTTGGTCTAGAGATGGAAGTTTAAAACTAATTGATATTATAATTGAAGGTATCTCGATGTTAACAATCGAACGTGAAGAAATAAAAAATAGGCTTAACAAGTTAGATGGAAATACACTAGCGTTAATTCAGGATTTAAAAAATTACTAGCTTCAAAAGCCGAACAAATTGATGAACTTTTTGATTAAACTTTGACTTCTAAACGTGTTTTTACCCTGATCCACTTCAGTAGATGGGTCCGATAAAACGTAATCATCCATTGGAGGAAACTTAACGGGAAGAGGCTCAGGGGGCTCTTCGTGAATATTTTTCATTATCTCTTTCCATATTCGTGCAGGAAGAGTGCTACCAGAGACCCCCTTTAAAGATTTGTTATTATCGTTACCTATCCATACCCCAGCAACATAATCAGACGTAAAACCAATAAACCAAGCATCTCGAGCACTTTGGGTAGTACCAGTTTTTCCACCCACATCCCAGTTATTAATCTGAGCTGCTCTTCCCGTCCCATTCTTTACGGACTCTCTGAGCATATAAAGTAAATATCGTGAAGTTTGTTCTGAAATCACATTTTCCTTTGACGGAAATAAGTTTTGAACAATGGCTCCATCTGACTTGTTTTTCATCTTAGACCACCCCCGCGCCGTTACTTTTACACCTAAATTCAAAAAACCCGCATAGGCCGAAGTCATTTCCAATAAAGTTACCTCATTTGTACCTAACGCATTAGCGAGACCACGAGCATTAGACTGCTTTACACCAAAACTTTTTGACAACCTTAAAACATTCTCTATACCCACCCGATTAGCAAGTTCAACAGTAACAGTATTTACAGAGTTTGCTAAAGCGGAAGTCAATGACATTGAACCCAAGTAAACTTTATTATAATTCTTCGGCCGATACTGTTTTCCATCTGATTCTGTAAAAGTTTTTAACCGATCATTAATTTTAAAATTTGGTGAGTATCCACTCTCAAGTGCTGCAGCATACACGAACGGTTTATATGCAGAACCAGGCTGCCTAAGGGCTTGAACGGCTCTGTTAAACTTTCTGCCCGAGTTTACCGTATCTCTTCCCCCAAGCATCGCCACTACATCTCCAGTTGACGAAAGTACGACAATTGCAACTTCAGCTTTTGAGTTTGGCATAACGAATTTTTCAAAAATTTTAAATACCGATTTTTCAACAATATATTGAATATCAGGATCAAAAGAAGTTTGAAATTCGAGATCATCAAAAGCATAATTTTTTAACTCGTTTTCAGCAGCTTTTAAAATCCATTCCGATAAGTATTCCCCACTTGCTTTTGACTCATCAGTAAATAATTGGGCAGGCGACTTTAATGCCTGTTCTGCTTGCATTTCACTAATAACATCCTGATCTCGCATTAGCTTAATAACAGTTTTTGCACGAGCCTGAGAACGCAAAAGATCATTTGTTGGTGAATATCTTGAGGGAGCGGTTAAAAGCCCAGCAAGCATCGCTGCCTCAGCAATGTTTAAATCTGTAACCGATTTATCAAAATACCTATTTGAAGCTGCCTCAAAGCCCGTTGTTCCAGCACCAAGATAAACTTTATTCAAGTAAATTGATAATATTTCTTCCTTTGAAAATTTCATTTCCAAAGCAACTGAAAATAAAGCTTCTAAAAACTTTCTGCCCAAAGTTTGCCTTCGACATTCAGCTTCAGTTTTTTTCTCTTCATTTAGAAAACAAAGAAGTTTTGCCACCTGCTGTGTAATGGTTGATCCTCCATGACCCGTAAGCGGTCCTCTTCCCTCAGAAATATTTATCTTGATAGCACCTAAAATGCCACGCAAAGATAAGCCAAAGTGACTAAAATAGTGTTTATCCTCTGTTGCGATAATTGCTTTTAGCAGATTCTGGTTAACATTCTCAGCTCTCAACGAATTGTCTAATATTTTACCCCGCCACGAAAATTTTTTTTGATTTTTATCTAAAAAAACAATCGAGCGACCGTTTCCAGGCTCTATTAACTCAATGAATGTTGGCAAACGAAAATAATAATATGATATTACGACTAATGATAACATTACGGCTAGAAAGAGTATTCTTAGAAAAATAAGCAAGAGTAATTTCTTTAAATACAAAAAACTAGAGCTAAAGAAACCCCGTATCAGTTTTAAACTTCGCGAAAACATTTTTTTGCTCATTATACTACCCGAATATCGTTAATATTTTAATAGGTTTGGTGATTCTGTCACAATTTATTTTTAATTCCTTGGGTTTCAAAAGAACTTAAGTTAAGCACATTATTATAAAAATTAATCCCTCAAATAAATAAGCATCGCCTAAAATTTAGATAGGCTAAGCTATTTGTGCATATTTTTTGAGCATTACATGTAAAACATGATTTTTTTTCTTGTTTTTTATTCAGCCTGCCTCTGATTTGGGCAAAATGACTTTGTGGGTAAAATTAAAAAGGAGAAATCGTGAAACTAATTATAGCTGTAATACAACCATTCAAGCTTGAAGAAATTCGAAGCGCCTTAACTGATCTCGGAGTACAAGGCTTGATGGTTTCCGAAGTAAAAGGTTATGGTCGGCAGGCAGGACATACAGAAATGTATAGAGGTGCTGAGTACACAATCAATTTTATTCCAAAAATCAAATTGGAGTTAGTAGTGCCAAACGACCTCTTAGAGAAAACTGTGGAAACTCTATCAAGCAACGCAAAGACTGGAAGAATAGGTGACGGTAAAATTTTTGTTGTGCCTGTTGAAGAAGCCATTCGAATACGGACAGGAGAAACCGGTCATGAAGCTCTGTAAAATTCATTCAAAAGGAAAAACTATGCGTAACTTTATAATTGTTGCTATAACTGGAATCTTTTTAGGATCACCAGCAATGGCTGAAGAAGTATCCGGACACGGAATATTTATTTTAAACTCACTACTTTTTTTGATAGGTGGCTTTCTGGTAATGTTTATGGCCTGTGGCTTTTGTATGCTCGAAGCTGGATTAGTAAGGTCAAAAAATACCTCAATGCAGTTAACAAAGAATATGCTCCTGTTTTCATTGGCCGCTATTGGATATTATTTGATTGGGTATAACCTGATGTATCCTCTCGGCGATTGGGCAGTTAACGGAGTATTTTCGTCACTCTTTCCTGCTGTAGCTGTGCTAGAAGTTGTAGGTGCAACAGCAGAAACTGTTGATGATTTATCTTACGCATCCACAGGATCAGACTACTTTTTTCAATTAATGTTTTGTGCAGCAACTGCCTCAATAGTTTCTGGAACAGTTGCGGAAAGAATAAAACTGTGGCCGTTTTTACTCTTCACCTTAATTTTGACGGCCTTTATTTATCCCTTGCAAGCTAGCTGGAAGTGGGGCGGTGGCTTCCTTGACGAAGCTGGCTTTTTAGACTTTGCCGGATCAACAGTCGTTCACTCCTGTGGTGGATGGGCAGCCCTAGCTGGAGCTCTAATATTGGGAGCTAGAGCTGGTAAATACAAAGATGGTCAAGTTAATCCGATGCCAGGTTCTAATCTGCCTCTCGCTACTCTTGGTACATTTATACTCTGGTTGGGATGGTTCGGGTTTAATGGCGGGTCTCAACTTGCGATGGGTACTCTTGGCGATGTAGCTGATGTATCACGAATTTTCTCAAACACTAACGCAGCGGCAGCAGGTGGTGCACTCGCAGCAGCGGTTGCTACACAACTAATGTATAAGAAAGTTGACTTAACAATGGTTTTGAATGGAGCTCTTGCGGGTCTGGTGTCAATTACAGCTGAACCATTATTTCCAAGCCTTGGTTCTGCAACGATAATCGGCGCAATCGGTGGTGTCATCGTTGTTTTTTCTGTACCATTGCTAGACAGATTTAAAATTGATGATGTAGTTGGAGCAATTCCAGTCCACTTAATTGCTGGTATTTGGGGGACTATCGCCGTCTGTTTTACTAATCCAGACGCTTCCTTTGGTTCACAACTTTATGGAATTATAGTTGTCGGCCTATTCACCTTCATATTATCAGGAATTGTTTGGTATGTTATCAAGCTCGCAGTTGGCTTGCGAGTTTCTGAAGAAGTTGAACGAGATGGTCTTGACACAACAGAATTAGGAATGGAAGCCTACCCCGAATTTTCTAAATCTTAGAGTTGCCACGCTATTATTAGGCCTAGGCTTCAGAAAAAGATTCGTTGAGAGTTTACTCGAAAAATACAATGTCTTTTTTCTGAAGCCTAACTCATTTTGAAACCATCGCATCAAAATGTTATATTTGACAACTAGTCTTTAACAAAAAAATTTAAACCGCTTGGTATAAATTTACATTTTGCCAAAAGACACAAAACAAACTCGATTTACTAAAATTATAAAATAAGTTAGCTTTTTTTAAAAAAATTCATATTTTTTTACGATCAGAGATTGTATTTTTGCACAAAACTAGGTTTAGTCATATTGTTGTGGCCTTTTTGTATAGGCTTGTTCGTAAATTTCAATATAGGTAAAAACAATGACACAAAAACCAATGACGAAAACACAACTTGTTGCTGCGTTAGCAGAAGCGACAGGTTCTGACAAAGCTACTGCAAATAGAGTATTAGAAGCAATATCTACAATCGTTACAAAAGAAGTTGCAAGCGGAGGTGCTGTAACACTGCCAGGGTTAGGAAAGTTCTCTTGCAGAGCAAGGCCAGAGAGAATGGTAAGAAACCCAGCAACAGGTGCTCAAATGAAAAAAGATGCTGACAGAGTTGCTAAGGTTACCATAGCCAAAGCTCTAAAGGACGTAATAAATTCTTAGCTAAAAAAAATATAGGTAGGAGAAAATTTCCCGTAAGAAGTTTTCTTCTGCCTGTAATGTTTATTTTTCGACTGTGAGGTTTCGAGCTATAATTGCTGGTTTCGTTTTTGCACTTATTTGGTCTAGTGCGTTCACAGCGGCAAAACTTACTATTGCTGACTCAGCTCCAATATTTATTTTAGCAGTTCGGTTTCTTATCGGAGGCCTATTAGGAGTGACTTTAGCATTAGTAATCGGCCAAAAAATTGATTTTTCCTATTCTGAGTGGAAATCGATCATAGTATTTGGATTTTTTCAAAATACCGTTTACTTAGGGCTTAATTATACAGCGATGCAATGGATAGATGCTAGCGTAGCAGCTATAATAGCAAGCCTGTTGCCTATAGCCATAGCGGCTATTTACTGGGGATACTTTAGGCAAAAACTAAACATGATTGGTTTAGCCGGGCTTTTTCTTGGGTTTTGTGGTGTACTAATTATAATGTCCACTCGCTATTCAGGAAACTACAATTCTCTAGGAATGCTCCTTTGTATATTGGCTTTAATGGCACTTGCTGCTGCTACTATTACCGTACAAAAGCACATCAAAAAAAATATCCTTATGGTTGTCGGCCTTCAAATGCTTATCGGTTCTGTAACACTCTATCCAATTAGTATAATTTTTGAGGATTTTTACTTTAACTTTACGCTGCCGCTTACACTTTCTTTTATTTACATTGTAGTTGCCCCAGGTTTGGTTGCCACCATAATCTGGTTTTGGTTAATTTCAGAGGTCGGAGCAACAAAAGCTTCATCATTTCATTTTTTAAATCCATTTTTTGGAATTTTGTTTGCAAGCTTAATTCTAGCCGAAAATATATCACTTTTTGACATTATAGGAGTTTTAGTAATATCGACAGGCATATTGTGCGTCCAAGCAAGCAAAACATCCCTTAAAAATCTAAATTAACAACATTAAGTGCATTCTCTTGGATAAAGGCCCTACGAGGTTCGACTACATCTCCCATTAATTTTGTAAAAATCTGATCAGCATCAAATGCTTTATCAATCTTTACTTTTAACAAGCTCCTAGCATTCGGATCTAACGTTGTTTCCCATAATTGGTCTGGATTCATTTCACCAAGGCCTTTGTAACGTTGCAACGCAAGACCTCTTTCACCCTCTCGAATGATCGCGTGAAACAACTCTGATGGAGAACTAATAGTTTGTTCACGATCCTTTCTTACTAACAGCGCTGGTAAATGGTAAATCTCCAAAAGATCCTTTTCCATTTGTCCTAGTCTTCTTCCCTCCGACGAAGTTATAACTGAATTCTCAATAACTCTGCTCTCTTCAACCCCTCTTACTGACCGAACAAGTTTAAATCCCTTACCACTAATTATGCTCCCGACCCAACCTCTTTCAAACTCATTAGAAACTTGATCTAATCTTTTTGCAAGATCAGAAATCATAGTTTCTGAAACATTATTATCAACAGACAGTTCCGAAAACACACCCAATATTGTCGCTTGCTCAAGAATAAAATTTGGATAGTTGCGCGGAAACCCCTTTAAAATATTTACAACCTTTCTCGCCTGGTTAACTACACTTGTCAAATCTTCACCTGCAATAACTGAATTATCTCCAAGCTTCAAAGTTGCGCCGTCCACACCCATTCTAAGTAAATAATCCTCTAAAGCTAATTCATCCTTGAGATACACCTCTGACTTTCCTTTAGTCACTTTATACAAAGGTGGCTGCGCAATATATAAATGTCCAGCTTCAACTAACTCCCTCATTTTCCGAAAAAAGAACGTCAATAGCAGTGTTCTGATATGAGCGCCATCGACATCTGCATCCGTCATAATAATAATTTTGTGATACCTTAGCTTTTCAATATTGAACTCATCACGACCAATTCCAGTTCCCAATGCAGTTATTAATGTTCCAATTTCTTGGCTCGAAAGCATTCGGTCTGCCCTGGCTCTTTCAACATTTAATATTTTTCCCCGAAGCGGCAAAACCGCTTGATTAGAACGCGACCGGCCCTGCTTGGCGCTACCACCAGCACTATCACCTTCAACTAAAAAAAGCTCAGACTTCTCTGGATCTTTTTCCTGACAATCTGCCAATTTCCCTGGCAAGTTTGCTACATCCATTGCAGACTTTCGACGAGTAAGCTCTCGAGCACGCCTAGCCGCCTCTCTGGCAGCAGCAGCTTCCATAATTTTATTTAAGATAAGCTTTGACTCAGATGGGTGTTCCTCAAACCATTCAGACAGCTTCTCATTTAAAAAACCCTCTATTGCGGGTCGAACCTCAGAAGATACAAGCTTATCTTTTGTCTGGGACGAAAACTTGGGATCTGGAACTTTAACAGACAACACGCAAGTTAACCCCTCACGGGCATCATCACCAGAGAATGAAATCTTTTCTTTTTTTAAAATTCCGCTCGCAGTAGCGTAAGAATTTATTGAACGAGTTAATGCCCCTCGAAAACCTGCGAGATGTGTTCCACCATCACGCTGAGGAATATTGTTCGTAAAAGGAAAGACATTCTCATGGTAGCCGTCGTTCCACCACATAGATATATCTATATTGATATTTTCTCTTTCTCCCGAAATAGATATAGGCTCAGTTAACAGTGGAGTTCTTGATCTATCCAAATATCTTACAAATTCACTGACACCACCATCATAAATCATCTCTATAGAAATTTCTTCCAACGGCCGAGTATCAATTAATTTTATACGAATACCTGAGTTTAGAAAAGCTAGCTCTCTAAGTCTATTTTCTAAAGTTGAAAAGTAAAAATTTCTGTTTGAAAAAGTAGTAGTCGACGCCAAAAAACGTACCTCGGTACCCCTTTTACCTCCACTATCTCCTTCAACTTTCAATGGGATAATAGTCTCTCCATTCTCAAATCTAGCAAAATGCTGTTTTCCATTACGCCAGATTCTTAGCTCTAACCAATCTGATAAGGCATTAACTACAGATACGCCAACCCCGTGCAAACCTCCTGACACTTTGTAAGAATTTTGATCAAACTTTCCACCAGCATGTAACTGAGTCATAATTACCTCAGCAGCCGAAATACCCTCTTCCTTATGTAAATCTGTCGGAATACCTCGACCATTATCATAAACAGATACTGACCCATCTGAATTAAGAGATACAGATACTGTATCGCAAAAACCTGCAAGAGCCTCATCAATACCATTATCAACTACTTCGTAAACCATATGATGCAAACCTGATCCGTCATCTGTATCACCGATATACATCCCCGGTCGTTTTTTCACAGCCTCTAGACCTTTTAAAACTTTTATTGACTCAGCACCATAGTCTTCATTATCCTGCTCTAATTGCGACATTATCTATCCTTCTGATACTCTTATTTGTTCACCACACATATTTCTTTTTTCACTCTAAAATAATAACATAATTTTCCACCTGCAGACTTTAATCTGTTACCCACTATTCGCACCTTTAGTTAAGACGCTGGTAATTCCTAATATGATCTAAGTGTACGCAAACTAACAGCATGAATCAATCAACAAAAATCTAGCTCTTTTACTGAAGATTCTTCTTCAAAGTAATCTACTTGAATACTTTGACATCTTCCCCTTAAACCACCAAAATTATCAACATTAGTACCAGTTAAAAATACTTGAGACTCTAGACTTATTAACTCATTATATAATTTTTTGCGAGACACCTCATCTAAATGAGCAGCAGCCTCATCTAGTAATAGAATTGGACTCGAACCAAAATCTTGCTTTTGGGCTCTAGCGCTGGCCAAAATAATAGATATAAGTAACGACTTTTGTTCTCCAGTAGAACAGCTCTTCGCCATAATTCCTTTTGACACATGTTCAACCAATAAATCAGCTTTGTGAGGCCCGATCAAGCTTCTTCCAGATAAAAAATCTTTTCTCCTAGATTCCAACAATCCATTTTTTAAATGTTCAACACTCGGAAAATATTCAGAAGACATTGACAGTTTCGAGATTGGAAACTCTCTCTCACTAGAATTTTGTTCTAAATTCAATCTTAACAGCGCTTTATTTCTAGCTGTCTGGATAGCATAACCGGACTCAGCCATCTGCGACTCAATAGACGCAAGCCACACTTTGTCAAAATTTTGGTCTTTGATTAGACGATTTCGTTGATTCAGTGCCTTAGAATAACGAATAGAATTTTCTGCGTGTCCTGGTTCAAAGTTTAAAACTAATCTATCCAGAAATTTGCGCCTCCCCGATGCACCTTCACTCCAAATTCTATCCATTGAAGGGGTCAACCATAATATTTTTAATAATCTTCCTAACTTAACTTGGGATGAGTTTTCTCCGTCAATTATCACTTTGCGAAAATTCTGATCTTTAACGGTTGTAATTATCTCGTACAACTGCCCAAAAGAATCTAAATCTGCCATAATTTTCCAACCTACATCCTCCGGAATTCGCCTCAACTCTCTAGAATTCGAAGAGCGAAAGCCGCGGCCTGGAGCCAACAAAGAAATTGCCTCCAAAATATTAGTTTTGCCTGAGCCATTTTCCCCCACAATTACTATAATACCATTCTGAAAGTAAATTTCTGAAGCTTTGTGAGACCTAAAGTGTGATAATGTTATTTTTCGTAAAGCCAGTCTATTCATTTGTGACACAAATCACCAGACTCATACTCTCATCGGCATAACGACATAAATAGCACTATCGTCGTTACCCTCGCGCAATAATGCGGGATCACTTGGCGAATTGAAGAAAAAAACAGCATTTTCAAGATCTACTTGACCAGTAATTTCTTGCAAGTATTTTGCATTAAAACCGATCTCTAGGTTATCATCATTATATGCTACCGGCAACTCTTCTTTGGCTGCACCACTATCTGGCGAATTAACTGATAATAGTAATTTATCCTCAGACAAGGTCAACTTCACTGCACGCGCACGTTCGGAAGAAATAGTAGCAACTCGATCAACAGACTGAGCGAACTGAGACGCTTCAACTTCAAGAATCTTTTTATTTCCCTGAGGAATTACCCGACCGTAATCCGGAAATGTTCCATCAATAACTTTTGAAGTCAGAGAAACTGTTGCAGTAGAGAAGCGAACTTTTGTTTCCGAGATAGAGACAGCTATTTCTTGATTATTTTCATCCATAATCATTCGAAGTTCTAATACTGTTTTTCTCGGAATTATGACCCCTGGCATACCCGCAGCGTCCTGAGGCAGTTCACTATCTACTCTGGCAAGACGATGGCCATCTGTAGCTACTGCACGCAACACATCTTTCTTACCATTATTCTCTATATGCAAATAAACTCCATTCAGATAATATCTGGTTTCTTCCGAGGACATTGCAAACTTTGTTTTATCTAGTAACCTTCGCAAGACATTTGACTCAATCGAAAAATTACAATCATATTCTGAACTTGCCATCATTGGGAAATCATCTCTAGGCAAGGTAGCAAGAGAGAACTTTGATTTCCCGGAGGTAATATCAAGACGTGACTTTAGATGATCGGCTGTCAATTCCATTGTTGACCCATCCGGTAACTTTCGCAATATTTCATAGAGAGTAGTTGCTCCGACCGTTATATCGCCAGCCTGTTTGACTATTGCTGATACCTTATCAAGTATTTCAATATCTAAGTCTGTTGTCCTGAGGCTTACCTGACTTCCATCAGCGTTAATCAAAACATTTGCAAGAATTGGTATTGTTGTTCGTCTTTCGACTATTGATTGAGATCGGCTCATAGCCTTTAATAGATCATTGCGTTCTATATTTACTTTCATATAAGCACTTTCAAATTTGAGTTCGAAACTTTTCAAAATATGTTAAAAAGAGTTTACTAATATAAACACGTACTTTTCAAACAATTTTATTTAAGTAAAAAATATTAGTAGGCTACTGTCAAGCTTCAAGCATTCGCCTCAATATCTCCACTTCCTCAGCAATCTGACTGTCTATCAACTTAAGTTCTTCAATCTTTCTCACTGCATGTATCA
>MDTB01072604.1_pt1 | contig 20475 bp, 14 predicted proteins | sample 811161 | NCBI WGS metagenome assembly MDTB01 (sample SAMN05326650, study PRJNA326480) | marine metagenome | isolation source: seawater | place: Mediterranean Sea | collected 2009
ACTGACTCGAAATCAGTTGTGCCGGAAACGGTACCGGGGGTTCGAATCCCTCCTTCTCCGCCAATCGACGCAGTCGAACAAATAACACGCGAAGCGTGAGGGGGATGAGAACGAAGTTTGACGGAGCGAAGCGGAGATGGGGCATCCGCAGGATGATCGCGCAGCGATGGAGCAGCCACCAATCCCTCCTTCTTAGCCATTCGACGCGCTGTGCTGGCTCATGGCAGGCCAAGGAGTCTATCTTGGTCGATTGGTATCGATTTGCCCGATTGTCGGCCTCTATGTTCATGAAATACTACTAACATTGTATACTTTGGGATTGCTTTAATTTGTCTCAATCAAGCATTGAGAGTTCTAATACACTTCACAGCTAACCTATCGACAGTCTCTAACCTATTATCGACTTGAAAGCCTTTACTACAAACAACAAAAAGCGCGTTTCTTTAGCCAGTGCAGCGACATTCGCACCGTTGGCGCTGGATGCGAACATTCAGTACAGTGGCCTCCTCAATAAGGTGGTGGATGTTTCGACAAGTCAGGCAATTGATCTTGATGGAGACTCGACGATGGATGCTACCTTCTTTGTTTATCAAGGAAAGATTGATGGTTTCAACATCTACGTCGAAGCGGCAGACGAAGATGATACGTTCTTAACTACATTTAATGATGAGTTGGAGCAAAGTATGATGCTCAAAATGAGCGCCGATGACACGGTAACGATTGACCCGGTAAGCACAACAACCTTACATGCAGGGTGGATTAATCTAGGGACTTATGGTGATTGGCAGGGCAATGATTCCGGTTATCTTGGTTTTGATTTTGAGCTGACCACCTATGTGACCCGTACGAAAGGAGATTCTAGTATCACGTATGCGGAATCTAATGACCATTACGGATGGGTTCAGGTGGCGACTACGGATAGTGGTACGGCAAACATTATCGATTGGGCGTTTAACACGACTCCTGATGAAGGTATTACGGTTGGCGCCGTTCCTGAATCGAGTCTTACAGGACTCGCCGTAGCTGCTGTTGCTGCAGGGTATGTGGTTCGTAAACGTATGCGCACTTCCAAGTAAGCTGTTTGATGATGAGTGAAGCGCTGGCGCGTCAATATGAAGAAGACCGCTACCGATCTTTCATTCATACGCAAACTCACCCTAGAGCAATCGCAGCGCAAGCGCAACTCTTTGGCTTTGATCGAAGTGTCGGGGGTAAGCTACGTGTTCTCGAGATTGGGTGTAATGATGGTAGTAACCTGCTCAGTATGGCTTCGACTTTGCCCGGGGCGCACTTTTTGGGCATTGATTTGATTGAATCACAAATTGAAAAAGCACAAAAGTCTGCGCGAAAACAGGACCTCCAAAATGTACGCTTTCAAACAGTTGATCTAGACAACTTTGACCCCGGGGATTTGTCCTTCGACTTTATTATTGCGCACGGCTTCTTTTCGTGGGTCCCCAAAGCGATTCAAGTAAAACTCCTCGAGCTTTGTGGGCAGTACCTGAGCGAAGACGGGGTGGCCCTAATTAGCTATAACGTCCTTCCCGGAGCCTCTGTGCAAGAAGCACTTCGCCAGTTGTTCACTTTGGAAATCATGACTGCCGAACAGGGTGGCGATCGATTAAGCGAATCCCAGAAGCTCGCGGTCTTTCAAGATCTGTCGGGATTTTTTGAAAAAGCTTCTGCCGCGATCCCCCAGACAGCAAAGCATTGGCCCCACTTACGCCACGGCTTCGAACGCCTGAAGAAGAAATCAAATATTCTGATCCACGATGAAGGTGGCGAATTTTGGGAAGCGTTTTATCTTTTGGAATTTAATCAGCTGATTGAGGAACACGGGCTGACTTACCTCGCGGATGTCGAGATCAACCGTGACTGGGTCCATGCCTATCCACAGCCTGTCCGTGAGGCCATGGCAGAGCGCAATATGCCACGAATGAAGGCACTTCAGTACTCGGATTTTATCTTTGATACGAATTTCCGCACATCACTCATCTGTCGAGAACAGCATGAAGCAAATATTCGCAGTGAGCCGGATCTGGATCGAATATCATCGTTCTCCATGATGCCCCTAGCTGCCTACGAAAATTTGAAGAAAATAAATCCCGTGGTGGCCGATTGTATCCGGGGCAATTTTGCTCAGAGGATTGGAGCACCCTTGGCAGTAACGACGATTTCGTCGCTCTGCCTGCCCGATTTGTCGGTCGAGAAAACCCACCTGGAGGTGCTTAAAGCGCAAATGCACAAGGCCCTGATCTTGTGGGCGAATTAAATCGAAGTGGTATGCGAGCCCTCCGAGCTGGATGAGCAGTCTTGGCGATCTAGCCGGTTGCCCTGGATTACTAAAGGGTCTAAAAGCAGGCATTTACCGCAGGCTGACCAGTAGGTCCTTGCTGTCGACCTGATCGCCGGCCTGGACTTCGACGGCATCGACGACGCCATCGGTCAGGGCATAGACGGTGGTCTGCATCTTCATGGCCTCGAGGACGCAGAGCTTTTCCTTCTTCTTGACCTGTTGGCCAACGGTGGCGCTGACGCTACTGACCATGGCCGGGATGGGCGCGCCGACTTGCTTGTTGTCGGCAGGGTCGGCTTTGGCCCGGCGGCGGGTCTCGGTCTTGACCGAGCGGTCAGTAATAACGCACTCGCGGGCGCGACCGTTGAGTTCAAAGGTAAGGGTGCGCTGGCCTTCCTCATCCGGTTCGGAAACGTAGATGAGCTTAATGATGAGAGTCTTGCCCTGCTCGATCTCGACGGTGATTTCCTCGCCGGGTTGGAGACCGTAGAAAAAGGCAGGTGTGGGGAGAACACGGGCGTGGCCGTATTGTTTGACGTACTTATCGAGGTCGTTGAAGACCTGCGGGTACATCAGGGAGGCGTAGAGATCGTCGTCATTGACGGGTCGGCCCAATTTCTTCGTGAGTTCGGCGCGGGTGGCCTCAACGTCGATCTTCTCAGCGCGCGCACCAGGGCGTCCACGGTGGGGTTTACGATCCCCGAGGACAGTCTTTTGTACCGCTTTGGGCCAGCCGCCGACGGGCTGCCCGAGGCCGCCGGAGAGCATATCGACGACGGATTCAGGAAAGGCGGTGCCGGGCTCAAGATTGACCATGTCGGCCGGTTCGACGCCTTTGGTTAGCAGGAACATGGCGAGGTCGCCAACGACCTTGGAAGAGGGGGTAACTTTGACGATGTCGCCGAGGAGGAGGTTGACCTCGTGGTAGTAGCGGACGACTTCAGGCCAGCGGGAACCGAGACCGAGGGCACGGGCCTGCTCGCGCAGATTGGTATACTGACCGCCCGGCATCTCGTGGGTGTAGACTTCGGCGCTGCCGAACTTCGGGCTGGTGTCGAAGGGTCCGTAGTATTGTCGTACGGCCTCCCAGTAGATCGAGAGTTGATTGAGGAAATTCAGGTCGAGGCCGGTATCGCGGGGATCGGAGCGAAGGGCGTTGACGATGGAATTTAGGTTGGGCTGAGAAGTGAGGCCGGAGAGGGAGGCGGTGGCCAGGTCGACCGCGTCGACGCCCGCTTCGGCGGCCTTGATCACGGAGGCTCCGGCAATGCCGGAGGAGTCGTGTGTGTGGAAGTGGACGGGCAGGCCGGTCTCCTGACGGAGCGCCTTGACTAGCTTATATACGGCGTTCGGGGTACAGAGGCCGGACATATCCTTGAGAGCTAGGATGTGCGCTCCCATGCGCTCCAGCTCTTTAGCCATCTCGACATAGTAGGCGAGGGTGTACTTGTCGCGCTTGGTGTCGAGAATGTCGCCGGTGTAGCAGAGTGTTGCCTCGCAGACAGAGTTTGTCCGTGTGCGGATGGCATCCATCGCTACCTTGAGGTTGGGCAGGTAGTTGAGCGAGTCGAAGACGCGGAAGATATCCATGCCGCTCTCGGCGGAGTGCTGGATGAATCCGCGGATGACATTGTCGGGGTAGTTGGAGTAGCCGACCCCGTTGGCTCCGCGCAGGAGCATTTGAAAACAGATGTTGGGGATACGCTCCCGCAGGCGCCGCAGGCGCTTGAAGGGGTTTTCGTAAAGAAAGCGCATGGAAGTGTCAAAGGTGGCTCCACCCCAGCATTCGAGGCTGTAGAGATCGGCTGCGCGGTGGGCCATGGCATCGGCCACTTTGAGCTGGTCGTAGCTGCGCATGCGGGCCGCAAGGAGCGACTGGTGGGCGTCCCGCATGGTCGTGTCGGTGACGAGGAGCCGCTTCTGGCGACGTGTCCATTGGGCAAATTTTTCAGGGCCGTGCTTATCGAGATAGTTCTTTGTGCCTGCAGGCAAGGCAACTGTGTGATCGTGCTCGGGTATGATGACAGGTAGATCCATGGTGGGCACGGGGCGCCCTTTGACTTGTTCATTACCATTAACAATGGTCTCGCCGAGGAGATTGAGGAGCTTGGTCGCGCGATCACGGCGGCGCTTAAACTGGAAGAGGCCCTTGGTCGTATCGATCAGGGTGGTGGTGGCCTGTCCGGACTTGAAAATCTGGTGGCCGACGACGTTTTCAATGAAGGGGATGTTGGTCTTGACTCCGCGGATGCGCATTTCGCTAAGCGCGCGTTCCATCCGCTGGATGGCCAACTCGAAGTTGCTGGCAGATGCGGTAAGCTTGACCAGAAGGGAGTCATAGAAAGGGGTGATGACGGCCCCGGTGTCGCCCATCGCGCCGTCGAGGCGAATGCCAAAACCGGCGGCACTGCGGTAGTTGACAATTTTTCCGTAGTCCGGGGCGAAGTTTTTTTCCGGGTCCTCGGTGGTTATGCGGGCCTGAATGGCGACTCCGTTGCGCGGGATATTCTCTTGTTCGGGGATGCCAATTTCCTTGCCATGTAGGCTGTACCCTTGGGCGATCAAAACCTGACTGCGCACGATGTCGATACCGGTGATAACTTCAGTTACGGTGTGCTCTACTTGGATGCGGGGGTTCATTTCAATGAAGAACCATTCGTGGGTGTCCAGATCGTAGAGGAATTCAACAGTGCCGGCGTTGTAGTAGCCGATGGATTTTGCAATTTGTACGGCGGCCTGGCAGAGGTCGTCGCGGACTTCGTCGGGCAAGCCGATGGAAGGGGCGATCTCAATGACTTTTTGGTGCCGCCGTTGGACCGAGCAGTCGCGCTCGTGCAGGTGGACGACGTTGCCTTGTTTGTCGCCGAGGATCTGCACTTCGATATGCTTGGCCCGCTCGATATAGCGCTCGAGGAAAACGGCGGAGTTGCCGAAGGCGCGCTGGGCCTCGCCCTGGGCTTCTTCGAGGAAATGTTTTAGATCCTTGGGGTCTTTGACTACGCGCATGCCGCGGCCACCGCCGCCAAAGGCTGCCTTGATGATGAGGGGGAAGCCAATTTTCTTGGCGATTTTGAGCGCTTTTGCCGGATCGATAACGGGATCTTCTGTTCCCGGCAGGGTGGGCACTTTTGCCTGATCGGCAATTTTGCGCGCTTCGATTTTGTCCCCCATGCGCGCAAGGAGGTCGGAACTAGGACCGACGAAAGTGATGTTATTGGCTTCGCAGGCGTTGGCAAAGGCCGCATTTTCGGAGAGGAATCCGTATCCCGGGTGGATCAGGTCGACGTCGTGGTCTTTTGCCAGGTCGATGACGCTGTCGATGTCGAGGTAGGCGGCGACGGGCCCTTTGCCTTGACCGACGAGGTAGGACTCATCGGCTTTGAAGCGGTGGACGCCGAAGCGGTCTTCGTTGGCGTAAACGGCAACGGTGCGACACCCGAGTTCAGTCGCGCTGCGGAAGATGCGGACAGCGATTTCACTGCGGTTGGCGGCAAGTAGTTTCAGTGTATTTTTCTGCATCGTAGTTTGCAGTTAGAAAAGAGCCGCAAGCCGTCAAGTCAAGGCAGTGTGCCGGCCTCTAGCCTTCTCTCAGTTTTTTACGTCGGCGGTGCCCGAATCGTTGTTCTGCCCGACCGGAAGCTGTCCGTTGCCGGAGAGCAGTATGGCGAGCGCCCGCGTGGCGGGGAAGTGGGCACAGACAATCATGATAATGACCGTAAAGGGGACGCAAAGGAACATGCCGGGGATGCCCCAGACGGCGCCCCAGAGACCGAGGGAGAAGAGGATAATCATCGGGCTGAGGTTTAGTTTACTGCCCATTAGTCGGGGTTCGATAAGGCTGCCAATGGCAAATTGAATGAGGCAAATAGCAGCGACCACGAGGAAAAAAGGGCGCATCGTATCGAACTGGACAAGAGCCAAAGCGGATGGGAAGAGAGTAGCGATGATCGAACCGATGGTCGGAATAAAGTTGAGGAGAAAGATGAGGACGGCCCAAAAACTGGCAAAGTCTAGACCGATCAGACTCATGACGAAGTAACTGAGCAGGCCGGTAGCGGCACTGGTCAGCACTTTAATGCCGATATAGAGCCGCACATCTTTACTGATTCGGCCGATCAGGTGAAAGACTTCGCGTTGGCGCAATTGTTCAGGAAAGAGTGCCCGGATCTTCGGTTTGAAGGTCCGCTGTTCGGCGAGAAGGAAGAGCAGGTAAACAATGATGACCCCGGTACGGCTGACCAGATTGCGCACGGTTTTCCCGAAGTCTTGTAGGTAGGCGCGGAGGTCGATCTTGTTGATAAACTCATGCAGGTTGGGAGCCTCTGAGCCACTCACTCCGAAGAGGGCATAGATTTCATAGATGCGGCTCTCCAGGTTCTGTTGGTAGGCGGGGGCCACATCGACCACGCTTTTGATGTTTTCCGTGACTAATTGTATGAGCAGGCTGATCGAGGTAAATATGATACCGAGTGCGAGCACCATGGAGAGCCATTTCGGCACCCGGATCCCCCGCAGGGGCATGGCACTGATGGCGTGCGCCAGAATACTGATGAGATAAGCGACTACACCAGCAATGACAATGGGTTGAATGAGACCTTGCCCGATGTGGAGCAGGTAAAAAACAGTCACCACAATGAAGACGGACAGTGCGGTACTTTGAAGTTTCATACCTAGGCAGTATAACCCAACAAGCTGATGGGTAACAAGCCCGGATTGCTTACGGGGTGGAATTTATTACTTCTTCGATTACGGAACGCAGCCACTCCACGGCTTTTGCTCGATGGCTGATCCGGTTTTTAACGGATTCGCCCAACTCGGCTAAGCTTTTTTCGCAAGCGTCGGGAATAAAGATGGGATCGTAGCCGAAGCCCTCAGTGCCGGTTGGTTGAGTGGCAATCTGCCCGTTGCAGATGCCGTCATAAAAAGTCCTGTGACCGTGCGGGTCAATCAGGCAGAGGACACATCGGAAGCGTGCAGTTCGCTGGCTGCCGGGCACGTCCCGCATTTCCGCGAGGAGCTTTTCAAGGTTTTGCCGGTCACTGGCTCCGGGCCCGGCATAGCGCGCGGAGAAGATCCCCGGGGCGCCGTCGAGGGCATCGACCTCCAGTCCGGAGTCGTCTGCCAGTACCCAGGCATTCGCCGGTGCGATAGCCCGCAGGGCGGTGGCCTTGAGGTCCGCATTGGCCGCAAATGTTGTGCCGTCTTCCGTCACTGTGGGCATCCCGCCACAGAACGATGCGGATCGCACCTGAAAGGATAGGCCATCAAGTAATTGAGCAAACTCTTCGGCTTTGTGGTTGTTTCCGGTAGCGAGAATCAAGTCTTCCATGGGCTTTGCTCCAAGATGTTAATTGACATTTATTGCGCAGGTAGAATGGAGCCGCGCACGAGCAGGTCATCGGCCAATGATTTATTTCGGGTATGGGCCAGGGTGTAGGCTTCGTTCATCGAACTCGTGCGGCGAGTCTTCCCAATGCCAGGTGCCTCCGTATCGGCAATGTATTTCGGGGCAATGTAGTGAAAGAGATAGTCGATCGATTGTTCCGCAAGCAGAGCCGACGTCCAGCGCGGGCCGGGTTCTATATAGACCCCTTGGATCGCTTCCTCGCGGCAGCGATCACGGAATGCGGCCAGATCAATATGATTGTTCTTTTCAGGCAGTTGCCAGATGTTGAAGTTGGACAGTTGTGCGCTGGAGATGTCGGTATGTTCGCTGCATACGAGGGTGGTTTGCTCTGCCTGTGCGTCGTTGAAAACTTGCAGTGTGTGCGCGTGCGGGAGGGTCTTAAGGGTGCGGTCGAAGAGGAATCGGCGGGGGCACCAGTGGCCTTCGGGCAGTCGGCTGCTTAAGGCGGGGTTGTCGGCCAGGATAGTTTCAGCGCTGGCAGCGATTGCGGGAAAATAGCGACGCCAGCGCATAACATCCTTGCGGGCAGCTTCTCCGGTGATCCATTTCGAATGTCCATTGGCAGCGCAGAATTTCCCGTCCAGTGTGGTCGCGATTTTGGCGGCAAGAAAAGGAGTCTGCTGGCTCATCCAGTGGTTAAAAAGTAGATTCATGTCTGCGCAGTCTTCGGCCAGCACACCTTCGACAACCTCAATGCCGGCTTGGCGAAGATGATCGAGACCGGCTCCCCGGTGTACCGGGTTTGGGTCGATTGTCCCGACCACTACTCGCTGGATACCCGATTGGAGAATGGCTTCGGTGCAGGCCCCGGTCCGTCCGGTCGTTGAACAGGGCTCGAGGGTAACATAGAGTGAAGCTCCCGGTTGCGGATTTCGGCCGAGTGCGCGAAACGCTTCAATCTCAGCGTGGGCATGGCCGGCCGCGCTGTGCCATCCTTCGGAGACAACGACTCCATTTTCGACAACGACCGCGCCGACCATCGGATTGGGATAAGTGCGTCCCCATCCCTGCCGGGCCAATTCAATGGCACGGGCCATGAACTGGCGGTCGTTTCTGTCGGGCTGAATCATGATCGAGTGTTTGCGGGGGAAGCGTTGCGGTTAACGGCAGGGTTCTTCTCAGGATGTTGCGTCCCCGCGGACAAACGGATTGCTTGTTTTTTCTTTCCCCACAGTGGTTGTCGGTCCGTGCCCGGGGTAGAGGGTGGTGTCGTCGGGCAGGGTGTAAATCTGTTGTCGAATGGAATCCATGAGTAAGGGGCCATCGCCACCCGGAAGATCGTAGCGACCGACACTCCCCGCAAAAATGGCATCGCCGACAGCGGCAAAGTTATGTTCTTCGCAATAGATCAGGATGTTGCCGGGACAATGCCCCGGCACATGACGGATTTGCAGCGTTTGTCCGAGCAGCTGAAGTTCGGCTCCATCTTCTATCCAGTGATTGACCGGTACCGGTATCAAATCGATGCCGGGCAGAGCGAAACTAGCCATCCGCTCAGGAGAGGTGTAGAGCGGCTGATCAGCCGGGTGAGCATAGATCGGTATTTCTTCTGCAGCCATTTTATGCGCGTCGAGAATATGGTCCCAGTGGCCGTGTGTCAGCACCAGAGCGATGAGCTCGCAATTATGCTCTTGCGACTTTTGTACTGCCCAGGCGTGGGCCCCCTCGGGAGCATCAATGAGGACAGCCTCCTTTCGCGTCTGGTCGAGAAGGAGTACTGCATTGGTACCGATCGGAGGAAGTTCCTGTGTAATAATCTCCATAAGAAGAGGCATGTACAATAGCGGGGGAGTATTCAATCCCCAAGGAATTTTCCATCAGGTTTAGTGCCTGTCTGTCTATAATTGTTGAGCATTTTAATTATGACGTTGCCGAAGGGCATTTTTCCCACCATGATAAAGCTATGATACATTCTTTGTTTAAGAGCGCTAGGGGCGGCTCAACGATTCGGGGCTTGGTTGCCTGTACGCTGGTTGGCATGTTCACTTTAGCTTCTTTTTCATCGAATGCAGACGAGGCGAGCCCGTCAGTTCCGGTTGAAGAAACAGCGGTTCTTAGTTTGAGTGATCAGGTTTCAATGGGCTACCAGCAGATGGAAGAGGGCGACTCCGAGAGTGCATTAAGTTCTTTCAAGTCGGCCTTGGAACTGGATTCGGCCGATCTTTCGGCACTGCTTGGTCGGGCCATGGTTCATGCTGAACGGATGAACTATTCGGAGGCCTTCACCGCCTACGATTCAATTGTACAACTTTATCCGAAGCATGCACTTGCCTGGAACCGGAGAGGGCTGGCGGCATTCAATATGGAGGATTTTGACTTAGCATTGGCATCTTTTGAGCGAGCGACTGAATCTCAACCGGTTAACGGATTTTTTTATGAGTCGATCGCTTGGACGCGCATGTGCCGCGGTGAATTTCAAGCGGCTGCCGAATCGGCCAAAACTGCATCTTTAATGTATAGTCGCGAGGGAGAGACCTCGTTATACCCGGTACTAATTGCTTACCTAGCCAGTATCGAGTTTGGTGATTTGGAAAATGCAAAGCGTGCCTTAGATTACGCAAAGAAAAACCGTGGGTATATTTGGCCTGGGCCGGTCGTCGATTATTTTAGTGGCAGCATGTCTGCTGCGGAAATGATCAGCTGTGTGACCAGCTTGGCGGAAGAGACGGAAGCGCACACCTATATCGGATTAAAATTGCGGTTGCTTGGAGAAAATGTGACCGCATCGCGCCATTTGGATTGGGTCGGTCGTCAAGGGGATCCCCGGGTCTTTGAGTATACACTGGCGCGGGCACTCTATATGGACGATCGAATGGCGGCTTCGAATACGGCTTCTAGCGGGCTCGTAGCTTTTTCAGGAATCGGTCTGTAATCAGGGATAATTCTTCAAAGCCCTGCCAATAGAGGCAGTAAGCATAGAGTCCGATACTGCCGGGAATGAGCGTGACGAGGACCAGTAGAGAGTGCAGTTTTCCGGACAGGCCGACATACTGGAGTAGCTGATGTGCGCCCAGACAGAAGAGAGCCATGCCGCCGGATGCCAGCAATACCTGTACGACTGCATGGCGCAATGAATTGCGTTGTAGTGACGGGTGGCGCAGAGCCAGCGCGCGCCATAGAAGTATTGCCTGAATGGCTGCAGCAACAATGTTGGCAAGGGCGAGGCCGCTCTCTTCCCAAAACTGCATAAAGATCAGGCTGCCAAAGAGATTAATGAAGAGACAGAGACCGGCTATCCGAGCAGTCGTGCCAATTGCTTTTGTAGCATGTAAGCCGCGGGTCGCAAAAGTGGCGATCGAGTAGAAGGGTAGGCCGCATCCATAGATAGCGACCAGACGGGCTACCCTTGCGGCGTCGGCATCGGCGAAGCGACCAAAGCGCAGAAGTTCTACGATGGGTTCTCCGAGTAAGAAGAGCCCGATGCCCGCTGGTAATGCGATGGCCAGTATCAGGCGCATACCCGATAAAAATGCCTGAGTAAAAGCTGCATCATTCCGCCGGGCCAGACTGTCTGTCATCAAGGGAAAAAATACCGTAGCGACTGAAATGGTAAATAGTCCAAGGGGAAGTTCCATTAATCGGCTGGCGAGGTAAAGTACCGCTACCGCCGAGTCATTTAAACCATGGGCCAGTAGTCGGGATACCATGATGTTGACTTGTAAAATAGCGGCTCCTGCCAGTGCTGGTAATAGGAGTGTGCGCAATTCTTTAAGGGGAGCTTCCTTGGCCTCTGCCTCTGCCTGCTGCGGACGCCAACCTTGGCGAGCAAAGTCCAGGGCGGGTAGAAATAGTTGGAGGATGCCGCCGATGAGCACGCCGGCGCAGAGCCAGTAGACCATTTGTTCAGGTGGTTGCCCGGTGAGGATGGCACCCCCTAAGGCGCCAATCATAGCCAGATTGAGCACTGCGGGGGAGGCTGCTGCGACGGTAAATCGGCCCAAAAGATTTAATCCGGCGGCAAACAAAGCAGAGAGACAGATAAATACCATGTAGGGCAAGAGGAGCACGGATAACTCTCCTGCTAACGACCAGCGCGTATCAAGTACCCCCGACGCAACCAATCCTCCGAGGAGGAGCATCCCGGTAGCTGCTAAAAAGATTAATACAAAGAACAAGCGGAGGGCGACCGCATTAAAAAAACGAAAGGTACCGGGGCGCCCGTCACGGGCCAGAACTCCGCCAAGGACGGGCATCAGAGCAGAAGTCAGAGCCCCTTCTCCGAGGAGCCTGCGAAAGAGGTTGGGCAGAGTAAAAGCCAAGAGGAACGCGGATGACCAGACCCCTGCGCCCAGTCCGGCATAGAGCAAGACATCGCGAAGCAGGCCGAGTACTCGGGAGGCCCCTGTCGAGAGGCTGACCGCTGCGATATTTCTCAAATTCCTCAACATGGCTGTTTGCTAAGCCGCTATCTGCGGTAAGAAATAAAACGACTCCCTCGAAAAGCTTTGGCAAATGTATATTTCACCTCTATGCGGTATAGAATCCTGTGAACTAAGGAACTGTTCTCTTGGGCAGTAATCTATACTACTTTTATTATGCCACTTATTTCTAAATTATCTGAGCGATTGGAGCGTCATCCAAAGCGCGTTGTCTTTCCCGAAGGCAGTGATCCGCGAATCCTGCAAGCGGCCCGTAAATTTGCTTCCCGCAAGTTGGGTATCCCGGTTCTTCTGGGGGATCGCGCGGAGATCAAGGCCAACGCCCAACAGTTAGATATCAGTCTGGATCATATCCGAATCATTGAGCCGGCCCGGAGTGACGACTTTGATGACTTTGTAACCCGCTTTCAGGGGCTCCGCCGATTCAAGGGGCTAGATGAAAAGGAGGCCGCTGAATATGTGCGCGACACGAACTATTTCGCCACCTTGATGCTGGCGACTGCACAGGCTGATGCACTGGTCTCGGGTGCGACGAGTTCGGCTTCCAGTGCCCTGCGGCCGCTCTTGCAAATCATCCCTCTGCACGAGCAGGTAAAAACGATGTCCTCGTTGAATATTTTTGATCTGGAAGATGCTGAAACAGGTCGTGATCGCGAATTGTTCCTAGCCGATTGCGCTGTAATACCTGATCCGGATAGTCAGCAACTGTGTGATATTGCGATCACCACGGCAGCGCTGAGTTACCACCTTACTAATGTGAAGCCCCGGGTGGCCTTGCTGAGTTTCACGAGTAAGAGTAAGTCGAGTAAAAATGCGACCGTTTTAAAAATGAAGGCGGCGACCGACCTGGCTCGCCAAAAAGCGCACGAACTGAGGATTCCTATGGAGATCGATGGTGAACTGCAACTGGATGCAGCCCTCGATACGGTTGTGGCCAAGACCAAAAAGATCGAAAGCCCGGTTGCGGGTCAGGCAAACGTTCTGATCTTTCCTGATTTGCATGCCTCTAATATCGCTTCGAAGTTTATCGATTATTTGACTCGTGCTCGTAACTACGGCCCCATACTTACAGGGCTGACCCGGCCCGCTGCGGAAATCAGTCGTGGGGCCAATGCCAGTGATATTTTTGGCACCGCTGTAATGGTCGCTTCTCAAGCAATTGAGCATAAGCTGCTCTACCCGACAAAGGGAGGCGAGTTGAATGAGGATGTGACCCGCCTTACCTAACCCGGCAGGGAAAAAGACAACTCTTCATGACTGCGAAGCAAAGCTCTCCCTTTGTCGAATCGAACGACAAAGAATTATTGCGAGTTCCGAGGAATACGACAACCAAGCGTATTTTCATAGCGGCGACGCGCATGAATGACGGAAAGACCACAGTTAGCCTGGCGCTCTTTTCGGCGTTGCGTGCTCTGTCCGCGAGGGTTGGGTTTATCAAACCGGTGGGTCAGCGCTTTGTCGAAGTGGAGGGTCATAAGATTGATGAAGATACCGTCCTCTTGGACACTATTTTCAATGTAGAGGTGCCCATACAGGCGATGAGCCCAATTTCGATCCATCATACGTTTACTCGTGAATATCTTGATGAGCCGGGCGAAAATCATGCTGAGTTGATTGATAAAATGTGCCGTGCTTTCGATCGCGCGGCCTACGAGAAAGACTACATTATTATTGAAGGAACCGGACATGCCGGTGTTGGTTCGGTCTTTGATCTATCCAACGCTGATGTGGCCAAGCGACTGAACGCAAAAGTTATCATTGTGGCCCGCGGGGGGATCGGCCGTCCGGTGGACGAGATCGCGCTGAATAAGGCACTCTTCGAGCAGGCAGGGGTCGAAGTAATTGGTGCGATCATCAATAAGGTCGAAGCTGACAAGTTGGAGATGATCAGCAATTATGCGGGTAAAGCCCTTGCCAGCAAAGAGATCCCTCTGTTGGGATGTATCCCTCTGGAAGAGACGCTGACAACGCCCAACTTGAAGCAGATTGTCGAGGAGTTGGGCGCGCGCTGGCTGAATCACTGCCCAGTAGCAGGGTCGGAGCGCATTAATAAAGTTATTATTGGTGCGATGGCGGCGAAAGGCCTGGTTGAGTTTCTCCAGCCGGGGGTTCTTATTATTACGCCGGGTGATCGCGAGGATATCATTCTTTCTGCCATGGCAACCGAGGGCATCGCAGGAAAATCGATTGTCTCCGGCATCATTCTGACGAGGGATTTATTGCCCCATCCTAAACTGATGGAAATGATTGAAAAAACACGCATCCCCGTTGTCATCTGCCGTCAAGAGAGTTACTATGTAGCTTCAAAAATAAATAATATGACGATCAAGACGCAGCCCTATGACACGGATAAAATTCCGATCATCCAAAACTTGATCACCAAGAACATAGATATCGAAAGCATACGAAATGCTTTCAGCGCGGAAGAAATCCCGCTCGACTTTGCTGATTAATCCCAACTGACTCCAGACATGTCAGATAAAGAGCCAGATCCTACCTTTGAAGATGCTATTGAGCGACTGGAGTCTCTCATTACCGCAATGGAGAGTGGAGAAATTCCCCTCGCGGAGATGGTTGCCAAGTTTGAGGAAGGTTCCAATTTGCTCAAACTCTGTCAGGGCCAGTTGAAGGAGGCGGAGATGACGATTAATAAGCTCGACCCTAAAACAGGTCGTTTAGAAGCGTTTGACCCCTCTGCCGGAGAAGAAGCGCCCTAGGGCACAGCCGCTAATCGACGATCATGTCACTCCTTGAGCAGATTCAGTCGCCGCGCGACATCAAAAAGCTTTCTAACGAGCAGTTGGCTCATTTGGCTGCGGAGATCCGTAAGCAGATCATTGAATCAACGGCTCACAACGGTGGTCACGTTGGCCCCAATCTTGGAGTGGTTGAGCTCACGCTGGGCTTACACCGGGTGTTCGATACTCCGGAGGATCGTTTTGTCTTCGATGTCGCTCACCAAGGGTACGTTCACAAATTGCTCACCGGGCGCAATGATGAGCGCTTTGCCAAGTTGCGCCAATCGGGCGGGCTCAGTGGTTTTTTAAGCCGTGATGAAAGCCCGCACGACTCGTTTGGAGCCGGGCATGCCGGTACCGCACTTTCTGCCGCGCTCGGTATGGCTGTGGCCCGGGATAAGCGCGGTAGCAAAGAGCACGTAGTTGCTCTCTGCGGTGATGCTGCCTTCACCTGTGGCATTACGATGGAAGCGTTGAATAATGTGGCTTCATCGACCGAGCGACTGATAATTATTTTAAATGATAATAAATGGTCGATCTCCAAAAATGTGGGCGCGCTTTCCCGTTACTTTAATGAGCTGATCACCAACCCGATCTACAACCGCCTTAACGATAATGTTGAGTCCCTTCTGCAAAAGGTGCCGGGTGGAGAATCATTGATTCAGTTCGGAACAAAGTGGAAGCAGGAGACAAAAGACTTTTTTGTCTCCTCTTCTCTATTTGAGAAATACAAGGTTCGCTACATCGGTCCGATTGATGGGCACGATCAGAAACAGGTGGATTATTATCTCCGTTTTGCGAAGCGTGCCAAGCAGCCTGTATTGCTCCATATCTTGACCACGAAAGGGCAGGGCTATGATGTAGCGATCAAGAATCCCGAGCGTTTTCATGGGGCCAGCCCGTACGAAATTGAAACGGGTAAGAGCAGCCCCCCATCCAAGCCCGGATCACCTCCGAAGTATCAAGATGCTATGGGGCACAGTCTTGTTCGATTTGCCCGGAAAGATCCGAAGGTGGTGGGCATCACCGCCGCGATGCCTTCCGGCACCGGTCTCAATTTCCTTGAAGAGGCATTACCGGAACAATTTTTTGATGTGGGTATTGCAGAGGAGCACGCGGTTCTCTTCGCCGCCGGTATGGCGACTTCCGGATTCCACCCGGTATGTGCCATTTACTCTACTTTCCTACAGCGTGCTTTTGATCAGATTATTCATGATGTAGCGCTGCAAAATTTGCCTGTGCTCTTCTGTTTGGACCGTGCCGGTCTGTCTCCGAATGATGGCGCTACGCATCATGGGCTGTTTGACTTTAGTTACGCACGATGCGTGCCCAATACGATCGTCATGGCTCCGGCTGACGAAGATGAACTGGCTGATATGATGGCGACCGGTCTGGCTTATCAGGGCCCTGCTTTTGTTCGTTATCCACGTGGCTCTGCTGCGGGTGTTCCGGTCAAGGAAGAAGCGGAGGCACTGCCTCTGGGGACGGCAAAAAGACTCGAGGCTCCCGGCGACATTGAACTATGGGCGATTGGCAGTATGGTCGCTGAAGCGGAAAAACTAGCTGCGCTCTTAAGCGAGCACGGGGTTCGTGCCGGAGTCATTAATGCCCGATTCGTCAAGCCGCTCGATATTGAGATGCTGCGTGCTTCTGCTAAAAGTGCAAAGCTCATTGTTACGATGGAGGACCACGTCCTGACCGGTGGCTTCGGGAGTGCGGTTCTGGAGGCTTTGCAACGGGAGAGACTCAGTTGCCCGGTTGAGCGTATCGGTTGGCCCGATCAGTTTATTGAGCATGGTAGCTCCGTGCAGATTCTACGCGAGGCTCATGGGCTTCATGCCGACGCCATGCTGCAACGTGTCCTTCATTGCATCGAGAAGATCGAATTGCCTCTGAGTGGAGCGGAGTCGTCCTCGTCCTCGGGCACAAGCCAGTAGGCAGACGTCTGTCTTTGCTCCGTTAGCTGCTGAATTGAGTACTCTGTCTGTGACGGGTTAATTCCCTGTCGGTTCCGGATAGTTGCCGAGAGTTATTTCCCAATGTTTCAGGGCTCTCGAATGACGGTTTCAAAGTGATGCATCGCGAAGCTTAGAAAAGAAGCTTCACCGAGAGGTTGTAGGAGCGGGATTCGCGGTAGTAGCCGTAGTTTTCCCGGCCGGAAAATTCCCGGTTGTTGAAGAGATTGCTTACGCGAAAAGCCAGATCGACTTTCGGGGCGTTGCGCTTTCGGCCCAGTTTCTTGGACCACTTGGCAAAGGCGCTGGTGCTGTGCTCATCTCCGAATTTCAGATAGACCCGCTCAGTGCGGTCGGTATTACCGTCGCCATCGTCGTCGTAAGGCAGATCGAAACGGGTCTGGGTGGTGGCGGATCGGAAGCGGTGGGATAGCCCGAGAGTGAGCCGCTTCAAGGGGCCGGACTTAAATTTGTAGCGACCGGTCAGGGTGGCCCGGTGGTCGGGCCGCCCGAAGAGCTCAAAGTCTTCGGGGTTTTCCACTAAGGGGTGCAGTTCCTCGATCTCGTTGGCCAAGGTGTAGTTGTAAGAGGCGATGAGGCTGAGACCGGGCAGGGGGTTGTAGATCATGTCCAGCTCAAGGCCTTCGGAGAGGGTCTTGTCGCCCGTGCCACGGCGCCCCGGCAGGTTCGGGATAATTAGCCGGTTACTGTCGTTGAAAAGATCGCCATATTCCGCGCCGTACTGTTCGTGGGTGTAAATCTGCCGGAGCAGCCCGTCGGAGTAGCGGAACGTATTGTCGTTCTCCTTGATGATTCGGTAGAAGGCGAACTGGCCGTCGAGCCGCCCCTGCAAAAGGTCGAAACGGATGCCGGCCTCCATCCCCTCGCCTAATTCCGGTGGGGCGATTTCCCCGAGCGGGGTGCGCTGGGTGCCGGAAGGCGACTCGATAGAGCGAGCGTAACTACCGAAAATACCGACGCCCGGAGTGAGCCAAAAGAGCCCGCCAACGGTGGGGTTGAACTTATCGTAGGTGACTTCCGATGTGTTGTTATTCCCGTCGTCGTGGCCGGGGTCATAGCCGTCGATAGAGATCTTCCTCAGTTCTGAATCAATCTGGATCCGGTCGTAGCGGATGCCAATCAATGCGTTGAGTCGTCCGTCGAGGTACTGGCCCTGTTGGGTTAGCCAAAGGCTGTTGGCCAGTATGGCGGACTCGGTCGTCTTGGCCAACGCCCACTCAGCATTGGGGTATTGTAAGTGGGCGTAGTTTCCGGTGCTTATATTTTCGAAGGGTAGTGCGGGGATATCCGATTCGATGACTTCATTGAAGCGCAAGATCGAACGATCTCTGGTAAACAGCTTGCGCAGGGAAATAAACTCATAGGCCCGGAACTGCCCGTTGACGGTGTTTCCGGCAAGTCGCCCCCGGGGGATGTATGCACCGGGGGCGAGCTGTGTGTTGCCAACTGTAGCGCCGACCGCGCCGACCGGCACTTGATCGTAGAATGCCTCGTCTTTTTCCTGATAGGTGACGTCCCAGCCGAGGATGATCTTGTTCTTGCCCCCAAACCATTCGTTCTCGAAGGCCAAGGCCGAGCGCGAGGAAAAGCGGTCGGTATCGATTTCGCTTTTCGTCCAGTATGTGCGGATGTAGGGCTCGCCGACTTCCACGTTGGGCCTCGGGTATCCCCCAAATATATTGCTGTCGTACCCGTCGCGTACAGTGGACGCGCTTTCGCCCTCGCGCCCGAGGGAATTCGCATCAACAGTCTGCGCGCTGAGGGAAAGGTTGAAGGAGACGTTTTCGCTGAAGGCATGGTCCAGCCCGAGGGAGGTGAAGAAGCCCTTGCGCCGGTTGTATTTGTCCGGGCCGAAAATCACGCCGTAGTTTAAACGGTTAATTCCCGAATAGTGGTTCCGCAGGTCTTCCCGGCTGTTGATCGGTTTTACGTTTTCTTTGGTGTGGTCGATGATCCAGTTGAGCGCTTGTTCTGGGAGGTACTGAACCCAGTCCGGGCTGTAGGGCACCTCATAGTTTGTGATGCTATCGGAAAAGTCCGCCTTACTGAGGATGCCGTCGTAGCCGTTGCTGTCGTTGTTATCATCGTCGATCTTAGTTTTGTCCCGCATGGAACGGTGGGGAATACGGTTGAGTGTATCGACCCCTTCGAGGTGTAGGCGTACTTCTGTGGAGGGGCCGAGTCTGCCAGTCGCAGCAAGGGTCAGTCCTTGGAGCTCATCGTACTTCAGCGGGTTGTCGTAACCCTGCTCGTTGTGGACAGCCATGACTCGAACCGCGAGGTGGTCGTTAATCTTCTGGTTGGCGTTGAGAACGGCGCGACGGTAGTCCTTGTTGCCAACAGTGAAGCCCAAAGTGCGGACGTCTTTTCGAAAGTTGGCCAGCAGGGGCACATTGTTGACCGATCCTCCGGGGGATGCCTGACCGAATATCAGGCTGTTGGCGCCCTTGATGATATCAATTCTGGCTATGTTGTAGCTGTCAGCGGGCAGATTGCGTTTAAAGAAGTTGAAGCGTGAGAAAGAGCTGCGAAAGCCCCGTATGCGGATGCCGTCGAGGGAAAAGCCATTGGGTTCGTTATCAATCGCTGCATTAACCAGGGCAAGATCTTCCGGAGCCTTAATTTGGAGGTCATCGAGTAACTCCTCGTTGACAATCGACATGGATATTGGCGTGTCTTTGACCAGAGTATTGATCCGTGAGACCGAGGTGCTGTAAGCCGAGTAATAGCCTTCGTCCTGTTCGGCTGTGACAACAAAATCCGGCAAAACTTCATACAGTTCTTCGGTGCTTTCCTCTCCAGACAAGTTAATCGCTTCAGTGGCCTCTCTGGCATCTGCTGGGAGGTCTCCTCTCCCGGGCAGCGCTTCTTCAGTCTTTTGCTCAGGAATGGTTAGGATGAGAGGGGGATTTTCTATGGGGTCAGCATACGTTAACGAAACGATGCACTGTATAAGTAGAAGTAGAGAAATGTACCGTGTATACCTTTGGATATCTTTCATTGTAATGCAAATTCATGCAACTATTCGGTGGTAATCGGACTGTATGTCTTTTCTCTTCAGTTGCCTGTTGATTATAGGCGCAGTCGTTACGGTTGAAATAGCTACATGACAATGGTTTCCCTTTGGTTTTGTAGCAATTATAGTTGAACTATTATACCTATTATTATGCAGGTAAAATACTTATTTAAACATGAATGTAAATGATAAAATAAAAGTATTTGTAGCTTTTCTGTTAGATACTCGGGGCGCACTGAGACTAACCTGGCACGAGTGATTCTCGGCTAAGCACTGAATGTTGGTGTCATTTTACAAGTCTTCGACGGTCGGGATATTTCGGAGTAATTCGGATTATTAGACCTTCGAAGTAGCCCTAGCTGGGCTCCTTAGGCATGTAAGTATGCCGAGAGAATGTGATAAGTAGAACAGGAGCACTCGGTTCGTTGCCCGGCAGAAAGCAAATGGGATGACTCCGCCTCTATTTAGCGGATGTCCTGACTGATCCACTGAGTCGGGTAGTTTTGTTAAGTCCGTAGACCAGAAGCGTAGTTTATGGACAAAAAATCCTGCAGCACGCATGTAACGCACTGCAGGATTTGAAAGCTGGATGCTCTTAAGATGAGCCGTCTCTATTCTCCGGTGTAGTTGCTGTGATAGAGTGTCACTCCATTAGGCATATAA